>Ga0207654_10000065_pt1 | contig 69237 bp, 51 predicted proteins | sample KBSC64metaG_FD_184355 | JGI IMG/M metagenome (GOLD analysis project Ga0207654, IMG submission 184355) | Corn rhizosphere microbial communities from Kellogg Biological Station, Michigan, USA - KBS C6-4 metaG (SPAdes) (version 2) | ecosystem: Host-associated > Plants > Roots > Rhizosphere > Soil...
TGCCGCGCGACGAGCTGTTCCAGGCCGGCGAGGACGAACTGTTCGCCACTGCCACCGGTGTGCTCGGCTTGCAGGGCCGCGCGCGCGCGCGCCTGTTCGTGCGTCGCGACAAGTACGGCCGCTTCTTTTCGTGCATGGTGTTTGTGCCGCGCGATCGCTTCACCGCCGACGTGCGCGAGCGCATCGAGGGCCTGCTCAAGGATACGTTCCGCGGCGAGCGCCTGGATTCCACGATCAATGTCGGCGAATCCGCGCTGGCGCGTCTGCATCTGATCGTGCGCCCCAAGCCCGGAGAAAAGCCCGAGTACGACACCTTTCAACTGGAAGAACGCATCGGTCAGATCGTGCGCAACTGGCGCGACAGCCTGCGCGACGAGTTGGTGCGCAAGCACGGCGAGGACAAGGGCAGCAAGCTCGCCAGTCGTTTCGGCAAGGCGCTGCCGGCGGGATACATCGAGGAAGTCAGTGCCGAAGTTGCGGTGGCGGACGTGGAGTCCATCGCCAGCCTCAAGGATGCCGACGACCTGCGCCTGTCGCTGTATCGCTCCGGCAAGGATGCCGATGGCCTGCGCTTCAAGCTGTTTCGCTTCGGCGGCCCGATTTCGTTGTCGGAGGCGCTGCCGATGCTGGAGAACATGGGCCTGAAAATTCTTTCCGAGCATCCGTACGAGATAAAGCTCGGCGACAGCGCGGCCGTAATCCAGGATTTCGAGGCGCAAACGGCGGTGAATTGCGGCTTCGACATCGAGCAGATCAGGGATTCGTTCCAGGCCAGTTTCGAACGCATCTGGCGCGGCCAAGCCGAGAATGACGGCTTCAACAAGCTGATTCTCGCGGCGAACATGAACTGGCGCCAGGTCGCGATGCTGCGCGGCCTGTGCAAGTACATCCTGCAGACCGGCGCGCCGTTCTCGCAAAGCTACATGGAAGAAACCCTCAACCGCTATCCGCTGATCGCCGGCCTGCTGGTGGAACTGTTCGAGGCCAGGTTCGATCCGCAACGCGAGGATTCGGGCAAGACCGTGCTCGAAGGCGCGCGCAAGCGCTTGCGCCGCGAACTCGAAATCCTGTTGCCGGAAGATGTCGCAAAGACCCATAGTGGATTTGTGGACAATCTGGTGGATGTGCGCGGGCAACCGCGTGAGGCGCAGGTGCAGGCCATCGTCATCGCGTTGCGCGTGCTGCTCGATCGCGTGGCAAGCCTGGATGAAGACCGCATCCTGCGCGGATTCCTCGGCGTCATCGGCGCCATGCTGCGCACCAGCTACTTCCAGACGCCCGCTGGCCGCGCGCGCGAATACATCAGCTTCAAGTTCGATTCGTCCAAGGTGCCGGACCTGCCCAAACCCAGGCCCTACCGCGAAATTTTCGTTTACGCCCCGCGCGTGGAAGCCGTGCACCTGCGTTTCGGCCCGGTTGCGCGCGGCGGCCTGCGCTGGTCCGATCGGCGCGAGGATTTCCGTACCGAGGTGCTGGGTCTGGTCAAGGCGCAGATGGTCAAGAACACGGTCATCGTGCCGGTCGGCAGCAAGGGCGGCTTCTTCGTCAAACGTCCACCGGTCGGTGGCGACCGCGACGCGCAACTCGCCGAGGGCATCGCCTGCTACCGCCTGTTCATGAACGGCATGCTCGACATTACCGACAATCTCGTCGACGGCAAGGTGGTGCATCCGCAAAACTGTGTGCGCCATGACGCGGATGATCCGTATCTCGTCGTCGCCGCGGACAAGGGCACGGCGACGTTCTCCGACATCGCCAACGCGATTTCCGCCGAGCACGGATTCTGGCTTGGCGATGCGTTCGCTTCGGGTGGATCGGTCGGCTACGACCACAAGGCGATGGGCATCACCGCCAAGGGCGGGTGGGAGTCCGTCAAGCGCCATTTCCGTGCGCTCGCGCGCGATTGCCAGTCGGAGGATTTCACCTGTGTCGGCATCGGCGACATGTCCGGCGACGTGTTCGGCAACGGCATGCTGCTGTCGCGGCACACGCGCCTCGTCGCCGCGTTCGATCACCGCCATATCTTCCTCGATCCGAATCCGGATGCGGCGAAGTCCTTCGCCGAACGCGAGCGCATGTTCAAGCTGCCGCGTTCGTCTTGGGCCGACTACGACGCCAAGTTGATTTCCAACGGTGGCGGCATCTATCCGCTCAGCGCGAAGTCGATTCCGGTATCCGCGCCGGTGCGCGAGGTGCTGGGCATCGATGCCGGCGTGGACTCCCTGTCGCCGAACGATCTGAAACGCGCGATCCTCAAGGCGCCGGTCGATCTGCTCTGGAATGGCGGCATCGGCACCTACGTCAAGGCCGAAACCGAAACCAGCGCCGACGTCGGCGACCGCGCCAACAACGCGATCCGCATCAACGGCCGCGAACTGCGCTGCAAGTTGGTGGGCGAGGGCGGCAATCTCGGCTGCACCCAGCGCGGGCGCATCGAGGCAGCGCTCAATGGCGTGCTGCTCAACACCGACTTCATCGACAACTCGGCGGGCGTGGACACCTCCGACCATGAGGTCAACATCAAGATCCTGCTCGGCGACGCGGTGCAGCGTGGCGAGCTGACCTACGACACGCGCAACACGCAGCTCGCGGCGATGACAGACGAGGTCGCGCGCCTGGTGCTGCTCGACAACTACCGGCAGAACCAGGCGATCAGCCTGATGGAACGCATGTCGGTGGCGCGCATCGGCGCCAAGCAGCATTTCATCCGCACGCTGGAAAGCCAGGGCCTGCTCGACCGCCAGATCGAATACCTGCCGAGCGATGCCGAATTCGCCGAGCGCAAGGCGCGCGGCCTTGGCCTGACGCGTCCGGAACTGGCAATCCTGCTGTCGTATTCCAAGATCGTTCTGTTCCAGCAACTGCTCGAATCCGACGTGCCGGAAGACGCGCACTTGTCGAAGGAACTGCGCCGGTATTTTCCCACTCCGTTGCAGGAAAAATACGCGTCGCACATGGAGCGCCATCGCCTCAAGCGCGAGATCATCGCCACCGCGGTGACCAATTCGATGGTCAACCGCATGGGCGCGACGTTCGTGCTGCGTATGGGCGAGGATACCGGCAAGACGCCGGCGCAGGTGGCACGCGCCTACAACATCGCGCGCGAGGTGTTCGATGCGCGCGATTTGTGGGCCGGCATCGAGGCGCTGGACGGCAAGGTCAATGGCAATACGCAGATCGACGCGCTGCTGGTGATCTGGAACGCGTTGCGCGGCTCCACGCGCTGGGTGCTCAATCACTCCGACGCGACGCTGGACATTGCCGCCGCGGTGGATCGCTACCATCAGGGCATGCGCGACCTGCGCGGGCACCTGGTCGAGGCGATCACGCCGCGCGAGAAGCAGCGCTACGACGCCGACAAGCAGCGCTGGCTCGATGCCGGTTTCCCGGATGGGCTCGCCGCCGATCTTGCGGTGCTGCCGACACCGGGTTCAGGGCTCGACATCATCCATGTCGCGGCCGATCATGGCCTGCAGGTCGAACGCGCGGCAGAAGTCTATTTCGCGCTCGGCGAGACGCTGCATCTGTCCTGGCTGATGGACAAGATCGAGAACTTGCCGGTCGAGTCGCGCTGGCATGCGCACGCGCGCGGCAGTCTGCGCGACGAGCTCTACAGCCAGCATCGCGCGCTGACCGTGCAGGTCATCGAGCATGGCGGCAATGGCAACGGCGCGGAGCTGGTCGAGGCATGGCTCAACCGCGACGACCCGGCGCTAAAGTTCACCTTGAACATGTTCGCCGACATGCGCAGCCAGCTCGTCGCCGACTACCCGATCGTTTCGGTTGCCGTGCGCCGGCTCGCGCAACTAGTGCAGGCGGGCGGGTAAAAAAGTGTCTGGGGATGTGTGATCATGACTGACAAATATTTGGTGTGGAAAGTGGCATTTGGGGTACTGATTGCCTTATCCGTCTGGGAAGCGATAGGGCGGTATCAGGCAAATCAGGCAATGCGGGAATTCAACGAAGAGCTAAGCCGTATTGCACAAAATCCGGATCCACTTGGTTGGCGCCGTGTGACTGCTTCTCAGCGTACCCCACAACCAGCAATTGCTGCCAAATCGGTCCGGCATCCAGTCCCTCCTGGTTTTCAATGTCTTGGTAGGGGTGTTCTGGCGCGACACAGCGGTTCTACGTGGATACAAGTCACGTCAAGCGACAATTACGTGTATTGTCCCCCGGGAGGCGCTCAGCACGACTGTTTCCGAGTGACGCCCACGAATGTAGATTGTTGAAATTGCGCGGCGCGCTCACCAGCATCGGCAGCAGAAGTTTTTCTGGATGTGATCACAATCCCGCGCGCATAGAATCCGGAAGCATGTCACAGTCGCTAAAAATCGCGTTCGTCGCCAGCAAGACCGATGAGGCGCAAGCCGCGCTCGCCGACTTGCACACGCGCTACGGCGAGACGCCGGTGGAGCAGGCCGACGTTATCGTGGCGCTGGGCGGCGACGGCTTCATGTTGCGGACCTTGCATCGACATCTCGCGTCGGGCAAGCGCTACTACGGCATGAAACTCGGCACGGTCGGATTCCTGATGAACCAGTATCGTCCGGATGGATTGACCGAGCGGCTGGCGCGCGCGCAACCAACCGTGTTGAAGCCGCTGGTCATGGAAGCGGTGAGCGAATCGGGCACGACGACCACCTCGCTAGCGTTCAACGAAGTGTCGCTGTTGCGCCAGACCAAGCAGGCCGCGCATATCCAGGTCTCGCTCAACGGCGCAGTGAAGATCGACGAGCTGATGTGCGACGGCGTGCTGGTGTGCACCTCGGCCGGGTCCACCGCGTACAACCTCAGTGCGCACGGACCGATCCTGCCGCTCGGCGCCGACGTGCTGGCGATGACGCCGATCAGTCCGTTCCGGCCGCGGCGCTGGCGTGGCGCGATTCTGCGCGCGGGCACGCGCGTGAAGTTCGAGATCCTCGATCCGTACAAGCGCCCGGTCAGCGCCACCGCCGATTCCAACGAGGTGCGCGACGTGGTCGAGGTGTCGATCCACGAATCGCAGGAACAGACGGTCACGCTGTTGTTCGATCCGGAACACAATCTCGAGGATCGGATTTTGAATGAGCAGTTTGCGTATTGAGGAAAGGATTCACGGCGCAGGATTCATGATTCGTTCTGGGGAGAAACGATGCGAAAGTTCAAGCAATGCCGAACAGGGCTGGCCGTTGCCGTTGCACTGGCCTGCGCCGCCGCCTCGGCCGCGGAAATCGATCCGGCGCTGTTGACCCGAGCGCAGCAGTCGGGCAGCGCCGATACGCTGATCGTTCTGGATGCCGCGGTTCCGACCGCGCTGTTGCGTCAGGATGGCGATTATCTCGAGCGGCGCCGCAATCTAGTCGATACCCTGCGCGCCACTGCGGAAGTTTCACAGGAATCGCTGCGCCGCTGGCTCGACGAAAACGGAGTGGCCTACCGCAGCTACTGGATCGTCAACATGATCCAGGCCAGGCTGACGCCGGCGCAGATCGACGAACTGGCCACACGCGACGATGTGGCGCGGTTGGACGACAATCGTTCTCAGTCGTTGCGTCTGCCGTTACAACCCGCGCAGCCGATGCGGCCGGATGCGGTCGAAGCAGTGGAGTGGGGCGTGAGCAAGATTCGCGCGCCGCAGGTGTGGGCAATGGGCATCATGGGGCAAGGCGTCACCGTTGCGGGACAAGATACCGGTATCCGCTGGACCCACACAGCACTCAAACCGCATTACCGTGGCTGGAACGGCACCGTCGCCAATCACAATTACAACTGGCACGATTCGATACACGTCGCGAATGCCTTGTGCCCGGCCAACTCGCAACAGCCCTGCGATGACGACGACCAGAGTCCGGGACATGGCTCGCACACGATGGGCACGATGGTGGGGGACGACGGCTCTGGCAATCAGGTTGGGGTGGCACCTGGCGCGAAATGGATCGGTTGCCGCAACATGAACGACGGAGCCGGGACTCCGGCCAGCTACAACGAATGCGCGCAATGGTTGCTGGCGCCCACCGATCTTGCCGGCAACAATCCCGACCCCGCCAAGGCGCCGGACATCGTCAGCAATTCCTGGGGCTGCCCGAGTTCGGAAGGCTGCACGCTGGGTAACGAGGTCAAGACGGCGATCGACAACCTGGTTGCGGGCGGCATCCTGTTTGTCGCCGCGGCGGGCAACGACGGATCTGGATGCAATACGATTTTCGATCAACCCGCAACGCTGGACAGTGCCTTCACCATCGGTTCGACGACGAGCACGGATGCGATGTCGGGCTTCTCCAGCCGTGGCCCGGTCACGGGCGCGAATCGCGTCAAACCCGACGTGGTCGCGCCGGGTTCGAGCGTGCGTTCGGTCACCAACACCAACGACACCGCCTACACGACGATGAGCGGCACCAGCATGGCCACGCCGCATGTGACCGGTGCGGCGGCGCTGGTGATGGCCGTCAATCCAGCGTTGAAAGGCAATCCGCAACGCGTGATGGACATCCTGCGCCAGACCGCCGTGCCGATCAGCAGCACGCAGGTTTGCGGCGCCATCCCGGCAACGACGTTTCCCAATCCCGTGCAAGGTTTCGGGCGCATCGATGCCTACGCGGCGGTGATTTTGGCCGATACGATTTTCAAGAATGGATTCGAGTAAGTGCCGGTTCGCCGGGTAGCGTTCGTGCGCGCCAGAGACGCTACACTTCACGCATGAGTGAGGTGGCGGACAAGAATGCGGACAAACTCGTCGTAGCGATTTCCTCGCGTGCGCTGTTCGATCTTGGCGAAAGCCACGCGCTGTTCGAGCGCGAGGGGTTGGACGCCTACCGCGAATTCCAGATGACGCGCGAGGACGACTTGCTCGCGCCGGGCATCGCTTTCCCTCTGGTGCGCAAGCTGCTGCGTCTGAACGAGGACGTGGACGAACCGCGCGTGGAAGTGATTCTGCTGTCGCGCAATTCCGCCGACACCGGATTGCGCATCTTCAACTCGATCGAGCATCACGGCTTGCAGATCGCGCGCGCGGTGTTCACCGGCGGCGAGTCCACTTCGCCCTACGTGCATGCGTTCGGCGCGCAACTGTTCCTGTCGGCCAATCCCGAGAGCGTCGCTGCCGCGCTCGTTGCCGGCATTGCCGCGGCGACGATACTGCCTTCCAAGGCGCCGACGACGGCATCGGATCAATTGCGCATCGCCTTCGACGGCGACGCGGTGATCTTCGGCGACGAATCCGAGCGCGTCGCGCAGGAGCAGGGCATCGATGCCTTTCATCGCAACGAAGCCGAACTTGCCGACAAACCGCTGTCCGGCGGGCCATTCCGCGGATTCCTCGCGGCGCTGCATCGTTTGCAGGCGGCGTTTCCCGCCGGTGACGACTCGCCGATCCGCACCGCGCTCGTCACCGCGCGTTCGGCGCCGGCGCACAAGCGGGTGATACTGACGCTGCGCAGCTGGGGCGTGCGTCTGGACGAAGCTTTGTTCCTCGGCGGCCGCGACAAGGGGCCGTTCCTGCAGGCGTTCGGCGCGGATATTTTCTTCGACGACTCGCAGGCCAATGTAGAATCCGCGCGCCGCCACGTCGCGACGGGGCATGTGCCGCATGGCGTTTCGAACGCACCGGGGACAACCAGACGATGACACCACTTTCCGAGTTTCTCACCGTCGCCGAAATGGAGGAGGCGGTCGAGTTGGCGCAGCCGGTGTTCGACCGGCGTTATCGGCTCGCGGTGCCGGAGTTCCCGCACCACGTGGTCGCGCTGTATCGACGAGCCGACGGTACGCAGGAACTGGCGTGTTACATCCATTTCACCGACTGCGGCGATCTGCTGCTGTGCGGCGGTGCATGTACGGACAATCGCGTATTGCGCCGCATGGACGAGGCCGAACGCGATGCGCTGCGCGCGGTCGGCGGCGTGTTCCAACACACGTTGGCGTGGAGCCAGCGTCATTTCGCACCGGGCTTCGCCGCGGTGTTCGGCTACACCGGCGATACGATGACCCAACGCGTGATCGAGGATCTGGGCTGGGTTTCCACGCCCCATCCACACCTGGTCGTTTACTGGCTGCAGGACGTCGACGAGGGCAAGCGCCGCCAGATGATCGCCAAGGCGCACTCGTTCGGAGCGTTCTGATTCAAGCGTTGTTGCACAGAATCGCGCGCAATTCCTCCGGCGATTTCCAGTGCCAGCCGCAGACATAGCGCGGCAGGTTCCAGCGGTCGCTGTCAGGCGCCACCGGCGCGGCGCCATCGCCGAACGCGGCACGCATGCCGTGCTCGGGTTCGTGGCGTGGAAAATAATCCGTGCGCAGATAGTCGTTGACGTGGCCGTAGGGATAGCAGAACAGCGTCGTGCGTGCCGGCGCGATGGCCGCATCGATCAGGCGCGTGGCCTGCGCGATTTCCGCATCGGCGCGTTCAAGGTTGTAGACGGGATGGAATGATCCGCGCTCCATGCCGTCGATGCCGGGCGATGGAAGCGCGGCGTGATTGTGGTCGAAGCTGTGGTTTTCGACGGCGATGCGGCCCGATTCCAACGCCGGCTTCCACCAGCGGTCGCTCATCCAGCTCCGGCCGTAGAGGCAGTTGCGGTCGAGATGTTCGCGTGCTTCGCGAGATGCGATCACGAAGCAGGTCAGGTGCAAATCCGGCTGCGCCGTCGCACCGCGTTCGGCGATGAAATCCGTCATGCAATTGAACAGGCTGCGCTGCGGGCCGTGCGTGGGATAGACGAGGTCGAAGAAGTCAAAATCCGAACCGTCGTCGCAGCTCAGTGCCACGCAGCGCGACAGGTCGCGGTCGGCCGTGCCGAGCAACTGGTCGACGACCCAGTGCAGCGGCACGATGCGCAAGCCCAGGTCGGCGATCAGACGCAGGTCGGCGGCGAAGGCAACGTGGTCGTTGTTCGCGTAATCGTTGCCGGCGATATTGACGGCGTGGTAGGTCAGAACGGGGACTCGTAGCACTTGATTCGGCGGGACTTTCCGGTTGCAGGCCGCTAGAATACGCGGCCTTGATGCGAATCCGCAAAATTCGGAGTTTTCCATGCCCGCCGCGCCGCTCAATCCCGTCGATTTGTACGATGTCCGCTCGCTGCTGAGCGAGGAAGAACGCATGGTGCAGGACGCCGTTGCGCGCTTCACCGACGAGCGCGTGCTGCCGATCATCGGCGACTGTTTCGACAAGGGCCGTTTTCCGACCGAATTGATTCCGGAAATGGCCGAACTCGGCCTGCTCGGCGCGACGCTGCCGCACGAGTACGGCTGCGCCGGCATGAATGGCGTCAGCTACGGCCTGATCTGTCAGGAACTCGAACGCGGTGACTCCGGCATCCGCAGCTTCGCCTCGGTGCAATCTTCATTGTGCATGTACCCGATATATGCCTACGGCAGCGAGGAACAGCGCAAGCTCTGGCTGCCGCAGATGGCGGCCGGCAAGGTCATCGGCTGCTTCGGCCTGACCGAACCGCATGGCGGCTCCGATCCGGCCAACATGAAGACGAATGCGAAGAAGGATGGCGGCGATTGGGTCATCAATGGCGCAAAGATGTGGATCACCAACGGCAACCTCGCGCATATCGCCATCGTCTGGGCGCAGACCGACGATGGCATCCAGGGCTTCATCGTGCCGACCGACACCAAGGGCTTCGCCGCGCAGGAAATCCACAAGAAAATGAGCCTGCGCGCCTCGGTCACGAGCGGTCTGTTCTTCGACAACGTGCGTGTGCCGGATGCGAACCGCCTGCCGAACGTGAAAGGTCTGAAAGGCCCACTCGGCTGCCTCACGCAGGCGCGCTATGGCATCACCTGGGGACCGATCGGCGCGGCGATCGCCTGCTTCACCGAGACGACCGAGTACGCGAAGAATCGCATCCTGTTCAAGCGTCCGCTCGCGGCGAATCAAGCAGTGCAGCTCAAGCTCGCCGACATGGCGAGACGGATCACGCTCGCACAGTTGCTGTCGCTGCAACTGGGTCGTTTGAAAGATGCGGGCAAGATGCAGCCGACGCAGGTTTCGCTGGCCAAGTGGAACAACTGCCGCATGGCCATCGACATCGCGCGCGAATGCCGCGACATCCTCGGCGGTGCCGGCATCACGACCGAACACTGCCCGATCCGCCATGCATTGAATCTGGAGTCCGTCATCACCTACGAAGGCACCGAAACCGTGCATCAGCTCGTTGTCGGACGTGAGGTGACGGGAATCAATGCGTTCTGAGCGCCCCATGACCGGGCCACGCATCGAAACCTCGCGCCTGATCCTGCGTCTGCCGCGGATCGAGGATTTCGATGGTTTCGCCGAATTGAACGGCGACGAGGAAGCTGCGCGCCACATCGGCGGAGCGATGCCGCGCGCGGCGGCGTGGCGCAAATTCCTGCAAATGCCCGGCGCGTGGGCCGTGCAGGGCTTCGGCATGTTCAGCGTGCTCGACAAGGCAAGCGGGCAATGGCTCGGCCAATGCGGGCCGTGGCAACCGGAAGGCTGGCCCGGCACCGAGGTCGGTTGGGCATTTCTGCGCAGCACCTGGGGCAAGGGTTACGCGCGCGAGGCGGCGATCGCGACCATCGACTGGTCGTTTGCGAATCTGCATTGGACCGAGGTGATTCACTCAATCAGCCCGGAAAACACGCCGTCGCAGGCATTGGCGCGGCGGCTCGGCTCGCGCTTGCAGCGCCAGTCGCCGTTGCCAGAACCTTATGCCGACCACATCGTCGACATCTGGGGCCAGTCGCGCGAGGAATGGTTTGCGCGGCGCAGTGAATTATCCTGATTCCACACTCACCCCGACCCTCGGCCCGCCAGCGGGAGAGGGGGAGAAACCGATGAACGCCATCGCCAATCCGATTCCTGCCCGCCACAAGAGCCTCAATCGCGCCGAAGTCTGCGATCAGAACTTCATCGAGTTCGTGCAGAACTGGCAGGGGTCGAATGTGCCGGCCGGCGCGCCGAACGAACCGGTGCTCAATGGCAGTTTGTGCAGCGTGCGCGATTTTATCGAGCTGTTCGATTCGCAACTGATCTCGCGGCATCTGGATTTGATGGCGCGCGTGCTGCGCGTCAAGAACAAGGTGTTCTACACCATCGGTTCGAGCGGCCACGAAGGCAATGCGATGGTGGCGCGTCTGACGCGGCACACGGATCCGGCCTTCCTGCACTATCGCAGCGGCGCGTTCATGGCCGAGCGTTTCCGGAAATTTCCCGGCTCTGATGGAAAACGATTGGATCCGATCATGGATTCGGCGCTGTCGTTTGCGGCGAGCAAGGACGATCCCGCATCCGGCGGCCGCCACAAGGTTTGGGGCAGCAAGCCGCTGTGGGTATTGCCGCAGACCTCGACCATCGCCTCGCATTTGCCGAAAGCATTCGGTACGGCTGTTGCGATCGAGCAAGCTCGGCGCATCGGCCACAAATTGCCGATTCCGGACGATTCCATCGCGATCTGCTCGTTCGGCGATGCTTCGTCGAATCACGCCACCGCGCAGACCGCGTTCAACGCCGCAGGTTGGACGGCCTACCAGAAACTGCCGGCGCCGGTGTTGTTCGTGTGCGAGGACAACGGCATCGGTATCTCGGTAAAGACGCCAACGGATTGGGTCAGCGCGAATTTCAGCGGACGCCGCGATCTGGATTATTTCTACGCCGATGGGCTCGATCTGGCCGCCGGTTACGAAGGCGTGGCGCGCGCGATCCATCACTGCCGCACGACGCGCCGGCCGACATTTTTGCACTTGCGCACAACGCGCATCATGGGCCACGCCGGCACCGATTTCGAGATCGAATGGCGCAGCGTCGAGGAATTGATGGCGGTCGAAGCCACCGATCCACTGTTGCGCAGCGCGGCGATCGCACTGATTGCCGGCATCTACACGAAGCAGCAGTTGCTGGAACGCTACGAGGCGATCCGCAAGCAATGCTTTGCCGCCGCCGATGAAGCCGACCGCCGGCCCAAGCTGACGGATCTGGCCGAAGTCATCGCGCCATTGGCGCCGTATCATCCAAATCAGGTGAACGTGGAAGCGCGTCGCGCGGACTTCGCCGACAAGCGCTTGGCCGTATTCGGCGGTGCGGACAAGCTGCCAGAAAAATTGCCGCCGCGGCATCTGGCGATCCAGATCAACAATGCGTTGCACGATCTGTTCTGCAAATATCCCGAGGCCCTGCTGTTCGGCGAGGACGTGGCGCAGAAGGGCGGCGTCTACACGGTCACCAAGGGACTGCAAAAAGCGTTCAAGGGCACGCGCGTGTTCAACACCTTGCTCGACGAGACGATCATTCTCGGTCTCGCGCAGGGCTTTGCGAATATGGGCATGTTGCCGCTGCCGGAAATCCAGTACCTGGCGTATTTTCACAACGCCTGCGACCAGATCCGCGGCGAAGCGGCGTCGTTGCAGTTCTTCAGCAACGGCCAATACCGCAATCCGATGGTGATGCGCATCGCTTCGCTCGGCTACCAGAAGGGCTTCGGCGGGCATTTCCACAACGATAATTCGATCACCGCGCTGCGCGACATTCCCGGCCTTGTGGTGGGCTGTCCCTCACGTGGCGACGACGCGGCGATGATGCTGCGCACGCTGATGGCGTTGGCGAAAGTCGATGGCCGCGTTTGCGCCTTCCTCGAACCCATTGCGCTGTACATGGCCAAGGATTTGTACGCTGCCGGCGATGGCCAATGGCAGTTTGCCTATCCAGCCCCGGAACAGGCCATGACACTGGGCGAGGAGCGTGTTTACGCACCGACAGCGAAGGACATGGCGATCTTCACCTATGGCAATGGCGTGCCGATGAGCCTGCGCGCAGCGCGCGAGATCGAGGCGAAGCAAGGCTGGAAAGTGCGCGTCATCGATCTGCGCTGGCTGCTGCCGCTCAACGAAGCGGCGATCGCGCGGCATGCAGGGGAGTGCAAGCGCATTCTGGTCGTCGACGAAGGCCGTCGCTCGGCTGGCGTAGGCGAGGGCATCATCACCGCCATTGTCGAGGCCGGACACGGCGCCAAGCCGCTCAAGCGTGTGGTCGGAGTGGACACCTTCACCCCGCTGGCGGGCGCGGCGCTGCTGGTTTTGCCGGGGGATGCGGATATCGTCGCGGCGGCTGAAACCTTGACCTGACAACGATCGCCGCCGGGGGCTTGGTGCCGGTCGCCGGAATGGCCTAAACTTGGGTTGCGATGAGCCAAAGCCACCCCCTCACCATCCTTTTTGCCGACGTCAGCGGCAGCACCAAGCTGTTCGAGACGCGCGGCGATCTCGAAGCGCGGCGTCTCGTCGCCGCAATCCTGGGTGCCCTGTCCGAAGTCACCGCACGCCACGGCGGGCGCGTGATCAAGACCATCGGCGACGAGATCATGTGCACCTATCCCGGCCCGATGCAGGGCCTGCTGTGCGCCGTGGACATGCAAAAGCGCATCGCCCACGACGTCAATTTCGCCAAGGACAAGCTCGCGATCCGCATCGGCTTGCATCATGGCGAAACCCTGGTCGAGGACAACGACGTCTACGGCGACGCGGTCAACACCGCCGCACGCATGGCTTCGCTGGCCAAGCGCGAACAGATCATCACCACCGCGAGCACGGTCAACATGCTGACCAATGTCGGCATGCTGCACACGCGCGCGGTCGGGCAGGCGCGTGTGGCCGGCAAGCAGCATCCGATCGACATCGTCGACGTGCAGTGGCAGGAAGATACGTCCAATGTCACGATGGTGCAGCGCGCGATCCGGCTCGATGCGAGCGGCCAGCCGGCGGCGGCAAAGCTGCTGTTGCGCTATCGCGGCCAGGTGCTGGAACTCGATGCCTTGTCGCAGCCGTTCACGCTGGGCCGCGACGCCGCGAGCAGCCTGTGCGTGGATGCGGAATGGGTCTCGCGCAACCACGCCATGATCGAATACAAGCGTGGCTATTTCATGATTTCAGACCGCTCGACCAACGGCACCTGGGTAAAGTTGGGCGAAGACGATGAGCTGCGCCTGCACCGCGACGAGGTGCATCTGCGCAAGACCGGTTCGATCAGCCTGGGCCAGACTGTCGCGTTGAATCCGGATCACGTCGTCTATTTTCAGTGCGGGGAGTAGGGCGGGTTTGTAGAACTGCTTGATGGCCACACAACCGCCGCACGCGTGGTCGCGTCAAAACACTTCGCGTCCGCTATCGACCCCAAGCCGCCGTTGACGAACGGCTGCTTCCGGGCTGATCAATTACAACGCCTGGGGCGGTTTTCGAACATCAGTCGTATAGGTCGCTCGTCGAAAAGATGGGGATCTCTTTAATCACCACGCCTGATTTCTTCGACAGAAGTTCGGCTACGAGTTTCCCGTCGTAACCGTTTCCGGAAGGCACGCTATTGGAAATCCATTTCTCCCCGCTCTTGAAATGCACTATATAGTTGCGGTCATTCCGCCTGCGCCCATTCGGGGCTACGAACATGGGTGCGGTTTCGATGCTTTGGATATCCGAGAAGCTGAACGTCCGTTCGTCCACTGCAAAGAAGTCGTGGATGACGAAAGAGTCGCTACGTACCTGCACGTAGAAGTTCAAGCCCAGCGGGACCGCGAGCAGAGCCAGCAGCACGAGGGCTGTGCCAAGGCCACGACACAGACGCGAGTAGTCGCAGCCGTAGCGGCGCACTGCAACGTACGTTGCATACCACCGAGCATCGTTTGAGCACAGGTGCATCATGACTGGCATCGATGCGTACAAGCCGAGTCCCGCACCTGAAAATCCCGCAACGATGCCCGCAAACCAGCGTGAAATCGGAAAACTAAGCTCTGCTGGGGGCAAGAAAGATGCGCGCCAGCTTAAGAGTGGAACCAAGACCAGATAGAAGCATACGCCAAAGCACAGAGTGAGCAAAACAAATACGCTATTGGCCCACATGTCGAGTTTCGCGAATCGCCGTTTGGCGTCCTCTCCAAAAAAATCAGGTCCCGCGGCACGGGGTGCCGGTGCCACCCGCTTCAGATGCGCGATGTAACAGAAGAGACTCCCAATGAAGAGCGCCAGCACCAAGGCGCCTAGTCCAAGGATCTTGATCACTTCGGGTTGCATAGCAATCGATGAGTTTGTCAGACAGTGATTCGCACATTTCGCGGAATGGCCAAATCCTGTGTCAGTGTACTCGAATGACAGCATTCGACACTGGCGAGCACAATCCAAGAACCGACGTTAGTCGAACGTCGACGCGGAAAAATCGACCCCTTACTGCCGCTCACGAGCGGCAGGTATGCGGAGTCAAACCTGAGGCACTACCCGCCGCGTCGCGCTGTCGTTGCCGCAAAGTGCCGTATCCAATCAGCCTCTTGGTCTCCTCGTCCCACAGGCGTAAAGCCAGGGTTCTCAGGCTAGTGCTGAAGGTGATCGGCTTGACCTGATTAAACAATGGGTCTGCATCATGACATCTCTGCAAATTGTAGTTCGGAATTCGCGGGCTCAGGTGATGCACGTGGTGAAAGCCAATGTTGCCCGAGAACCACTGCAGGATCCTTGGCAATTTGTAGAACGAGCTTCCCTGTAAAGCAGCGGCGGTGTAATCCCAGTTGTCGCCGTGCTCCCAATACACATCTTCGAACTGGTGTTGCACATAGAACATCCAGACGCCACCGGCCCCCGCCACCATCGTCACGATCAACTGGATCAGCAGATAAGCCTTAAGACCGTAGATCCAACTCATCGCCAAGACGATGCTCACGACCGCGAGATTCATCCACCAGACTGAGCCGCGCTCGCGACGGCCCTGCGTCGACGGTATCCGCTGGATGATGACGAACAGGACCAGAGGCGCGATGAGAAGGAGAACGATGGGGTTGCGCACGATCTGGTATGCAAGTCGCTTGCATCTGGATGACTCCAGATATTCCTGCACCGTCATTGTCCACACATCGCCCTTGCCGCGCCTGTCCAGATGCCCTGCTGTGCCGTGATGGATCGCGTGCTCCCAGCGCCACTGATAATAAGGTGTGAACGTCAACGCGCCGGCGATGGACCCCAGCACGTCGTTGGCGCGTTTGGATTTGAAGAACGAGCCGTGTCCGCAATCGTGAAAGATGATGAATATGCGTACGAGAAACGCACCAGCCAGCACGGCCAACGGAATCGTCACCCACCAGGACACACTTAAACTGAGGTACATCAAGCACCAGATCAGCGCATAAGGGATGAACGTGTTGGCCACTTGCCACAAAGCTCGGGCCGTCGAAGGCTGCTGATATTTTGCGACGATTCTGCGCCAAGCTGCATGGCACCTGATGTCACCTTCCGGCGCCGCCGTTGACTGCTTCATGAATTGAATTCCGCTGCTGCTGCGCCGACTATACGCCTGTGTTTGGTTGCGAACGTTATCTGGGCGTTGCGGGCAGGCAATGGGGTAGCAACTATGTAGCAATGAAAACCATGCTTGCCAGCGTCGCGAATCCATTTCGAGCGCAGTTCACCGATATCCTGAAGCTACGATTGTAGCTGCCGCCAGCCGGCCTCGACCCAATACTGCCGGTCACGAGCGTCAGCTTTCGGGATTCAAGCAAGCCGATCAGAGCTTAGAACCCGATGACCGACTTGCGACGGAGAAACACTACGATTCCAACAAGTAACGGAGTAGCCCCAGTTCTGACTCGCTGAACTGCAGCCGCGGATAATGCGCATTAAGTGCCACACATCGCCACGTGTCGAATACTGCTACGCGGGAGAGGGTCACGCTACACACCGTAACTGCTCGACTTGATCGCCGAGCGAACTGGCGGCGGTCCGTATTGGGAAGCATCGATCGATTCGACACGAAATCACGCGTGTAGCCGCGCAACTGTCTGACTACGCCTTGTTCAACAGCATACCCGCTAGTGTGCACATCCTGCTCTAAGGATCAAAGCCATCCGCAAAAATGTAGTCGTGCACGATAGTGCCTGTAACTGGGGTGTGGGAGAAGACAACTGCGTACTGCGTATTCAGAAGCAGCGAGACACTATTGCCGTTTGAATTTGCGATGATCAAGTCGGGCTTTCCATCGCCATTGATGTCCGCCGTCGCGACCCAGCGGGATGGAGCGGCGGTGGCAAAAAGCCGCGCGGCTGCAAACTGCGGCGTAGCGGAGCCTGTCGGAGTGGTATTGAGAAGCAACGCGACGTTTGCGCTAGTGTCAGCAACGATTAGGTCAGGCCGCCCGTCCCCGTCGACGTCCGCAGTAATCACTGACTCAGGGGAAAAGCCGGCATAGAAGGTCTGCTGCGCAGCGAAACTGACCGTGCTGGCGCCTGGCGGGGTGGTGTTGAGCAAAACGGAGACCGTGTTTGACGAGGAATTGTCTGCGACGATTAAGTCAGGGAGGCCATCTCCATTCACATCGGCAGTAGTTACCGAAAAAGGAAGGCCGAAGGGTGGCACCGTGGCTGCAAACGTCTGCTGTGCGGCAAAGCTGGGAGTGGCAGCTCCAGGAGCGGTGGTATTGAGTAGCACGGAAACGAGCTGAAAGCCCTGATTCGCCACAATCACATCAGGCTTACCGTCACCATTTACGTCCGCAGTCGTGACCGAAACAGGGTTTGTGCCAGTAGCGAAAGTATGCTGAACGGCAAAATTCGGCGTAGCGGCGCCCGGGGCTGTGGTATTGAGCAGGACCGAGACAGTATTGTCTGCGTCATTTGAAATGATTAAATCAGGTTTGCCATCGCCATTTAGGTCTGCGGTGGCGACGGATGTTGGGTTCCCGCCGACTGCAAACGTCTGCTGCGCGGCGAGACTGGCAGCGGCAGCACCTGGAACAGTGGTATTCAGGAACACCGATACTGACCCAGCCATATAGTTCGCAACGACTACATCAGGACGTCCATCACCGTTAATGTCGGCTGTAGTCACAGCATACGCGCCCGCTCCGGCCGCGAACGTCTTTTGCGTCGTCAACATTGGCACTTGGGCACCGGTGGCTGTCGAGTTGAGCAAGACCGACACTGAATTGTCGTTGATGTTGGCCACGACTACGTCGGGGATTCCATCTCCATTGATATCGGCGGTAGTCACCGAATTGGCCGTCATTCCCGTAGTAAAGGGTTGCTGCGATGAAAAGCTCAGCGAGGCCGTTGGGGCTGAAGTTGTATTGAACAGAACCGATATGTCCTGATCGACTTGATCTGCGACAACCAGATCGGGCTTACCGTCGCCATTCAAATCGACGCCAGTTACGGCAGTGGGCGACCCGCCGACGGTGAACGTAATCTGCGAAGCAAAATTTGATATTGCTGCACCGGGGAGCGTCGTGTTCAACAATACCGAAACGGTGTTGTCACCTTGGTTCGCGGTGATCAAATCGGGTTTGCCATCACCGTTGACATCAACTGCGGCAACGGATGTCGGGGAATTGCCGACAGAAAAAGATTGCTGAGCAGAAAAACTCGCTGTGTTTGCGCCGGGGCTCGTCTCATTCAAAAGCACAGACACGCTCTTACTATCGTCGTTCGCAACGATGATGTCTGGCTTACCGTCGCCATTGATGTCGCTCGCGATCACCGAGAACGGAAATACTCCGGTTGCAAACGTCTGTTGGGGAGCAAAACTGAGTGTCCCCGCACCAGGCGTCGTGGTGTTAATGAGCACAGAGATAGATGAGCCCACTGAGTTTCCGACAACAATGTCCGGTATACCATCGCCATTGATATCCGCGATTGTCGCAGACTGCGGCAAGGTTCCTGTCGCGAAAGTCTGCTGTACGGCGAAGGTCGGTAAAATGGCCCCGGTCGTGGTGGTATTCAGAAGCACAGAAACCGTATTGCCGTTCTCGTTGACCACAACAAGATCAGGTTTGCCATCGCCATTCAGATCGCCAACGCTGATCCATCGCGCGTTACGTCCCACCTGGAAGCTCTGTTGAACGGCGAAACTCAAACTGGATGAACCAGAGGCAGTGGTATTGAGCAGAACAGAAACTGTTGAAATTTCGTTGGGATTGTAGATATCTCCCAAATTCGCAACTACCAGATCAGGTTTGCCATCGCCATTGATGTCAGCAACTGCGACAGAAATTGGGCCAGCACCCGCGGTGAACGTCTGTTGCAATGCGAATGTTGGGAAAGAAGCACCCGGCACTGTTGTGTTGAGTAACACAGATACGCTATTGCCATTGCCCTGATTGGCAACGATCATATCCTGCTTTCCGTCACCGTTGAGATCAGCGTAAGCCACAGAAAAAGGCAAAGGACCAGTTCCGAAAGTAGTTTGTGGAGAAAAGTGTGGTACCGGCCCGACGCCTGTGGCTCTCAGTTGCAACTGGAATGTCACAGAGGGAGTCCTGCCGGTATCGGGTGCTAGGGTGACGGGAATTGTCAAATCCGTCGAGTATGCAGGTACCGTAATCGTTCCGGATGCCGCGACGTAATCAGTTCCCGCCAGCGCCGTCCCATCGATCGTCTGATAGTTCAGGATAGCGTCGTAGCTCAAGTCACCACTGCGATTGACCGGAAATTGCAGCAGCACTGGCCTGTTACTTGCGCCCCTGGTCGAGTCGGCGACAGTCAGGGTTGTGGTATCGGCGTGTACACTCGAGACGTTGCAAAGGACGAGCTCAAGAAGTAACAAGGCTATCGATATCCGACGGTTGAATCGTTTCATCGATTTGTTCACCCCGCATCAGCTAAATATCGTCGTTGGTTCTCTCAGAGAGACGTAGCCTAGCAGCGACACAAGGCGCGCACGGGCTCGCCGCGGGCAACGGACTATTCGAACCCGTTGGAAAAAATGATATCGCGAAGGATCGTACCAGTTGCGGGGTTGCCAGTGATGCTACTTTCATACTGCGTGTTGAGCAGTATAGATGCAGATTGATTGAGCGGATTTACGAGAATGACGTCCGGCCTTCGATCGCCGTTGAGATCGGAAATGATCACTGATTCCGACCCTGATTGAACCGCGTAGTCGACACGAGTGAATTGCAAAGCTGTACCGCCGGCCGGCGTCGTATTGGACAATACCGAAAGGACATTATTCGCCGCGTCGGTGACAAGTAGATCAGGCTTGCCATCACCGTTTACGTCCTCGACCGCGATTGACGACGGCTGTTGGCCGGAATAGAAGAACTGTTGAGTAGAAAAACTCGGTGTCGCTGCTCCTGGTGCGGTTGTGTTTAGCATCACAGAGACGGATTGAAAATTCTCGTTGAGAACAATCAGGTCGGGTTTGCCATCACCATTAAGATCGGCTGCAACTACTTGCAATGGATTAGGCCCGGTCGAAAATCTCGTCTGGGGAGTGAAACTTGGCACCAGAGCGCCGGGGGGCGTCGTGTTGAGCAACACCGATACTGTTGCACTAAAGTAGTTAGTAATCGCTAAGTCGGGTTTGCCGTCTCCGTTGACATCTAAGGAGATGACCGACGATGGAGAACTCCCGGTTGCAAATGTCAATTGGCTTGTAAAGGACGGGTTGGCTGCTCCCGGTATCGTTGTGTTTAATAATACGGAAATATTGTTGTCACCGTAGTTTGCCACGACAATGTCCGGCTTGCCGTCATTGTTTATGTTAGCGATTGTTACTGCGCTTGAGTTTGCCCCCACAACAAAGGGAGTTTCCGAGGCGAAGTTTATTGGGGATCCGGGAGACGTTGTATTGAGAAGCACGTTGACTTCGGAATTGCGATTCGCAACAACAAGGTCAACTAAGCCATCGCCGTTTACATCTGCAGAGGTGATTGCCACCGGGCCAAGTCCCGTAGAAAATAGCTTCTGTGCTCCAAAGATCGGTGTGGCGCTACCAGGGACTGTGTTGTTCGATAACACGGAAACTGTGCTGTCATCGCGATTCGCGACCATAAGATCTGGCTTGCCATCGCTGTTTAGGTCCGCTGCCGCAATCGACATGGGACGATTTCCTGTTGCGATGAACTTTACGTTGGCGAATGTGCCGCTTGCGGTGGGGGATGGAGTGGCGTTCAATAGAACGGACGCTTCATTCAGGCTTAGGTTTGCTACGATTACGTCAGGCTTACCGTCTCCGTTGATATCAGCTATAGCCAACGCAATAGGTAGAGCGCCAGCGGGAAATATCTGTGGCGCAATGAATTGCGCCAACTCGGATCCCGGCACAGTCGCGTTTGCCAGAACAGCCACTGACCCCACGAGATTAGAGCCAGCGACAATCAGATCCGGCTTGCCGTCGCCATTGATGTCGGCCGCCGCAACGGCATAGTTCCCGAGCCCCGTCGCAACAGTCTGAGCTGGCGAAAAATTTGCAGCCGTTCCGCCAACGACTGTCTCGTTAAAGAGTACTAACACGCTGCCATTGTCGTTATCCTCGACGATCAGATCGGGACGTCCGTCTCCATTGACGTCCGCGACCGTGACTACGCCTGGGGACGTTCCTGCCGAGAAGGTCTGCTGCGTAGCGAACGTGGGTTCCGCAGCACCAGGTGCAGTTGTGTTTAGCAACACCGAAACCCCAGCATTTGAATAATCCACAACCACAAGGTCAGGTCTGCCATCACCATTGAAGTCGGAGGCAAAAACAGATACGGCGGTTCCACTAACGGGAAAAACAACCTGCGGCGCAAAACTAGGGACGGTCGCACCTGGTAAGGTGGTATTGAGAAGCACCGAGACAGTTAAATCCGTGCTATTTGCTACTATGAGATCCGGGAGACCGTCTCCATTTATGTCTGCTGCTGTGATTGCACGTGGACAAGATCCTGCGGCAAATGTCTGCTTCGGCGTATAGGTGACCACGGTGGCACCGGGAACAGTTGTATTGAGCAGAACGGAGACGGTATGGTCCACGCAGTTTGCTACGATAATATCGGGCTTCCCATCGCCATTGATGTCGGCGCTGGACACGTAAGGATTCACTCCCGTCGCAAAGGTTTGTTGTGCGCCGAACGTTGGGGTAACGGAACCAGGAGCGGTAGTGTTGAGCAAAACAGAGACGTTGTTGTCATCAGTATTTCCAACGATCAAGTCTAATTTGCCATCTCCGTTTACGTCGGTAGCCACGACAGAATAAGGGCTCCTCCCAACGGGAAAACTATTCTGCGCAGAAAGGTTAGGCATTGGACCAATGCCGACCGCAGAATCAACTACCATTTGGAAACTTTTGTTGGGTCCAGCTAGAGGACTTGCGTTAATCACGACAGGGAGAAATGTTCCTGCCGCGTTTGCCGGCAGCGTCGTTGAATTCGCAACAGCCACATAGTCCGTGCCTGCTATGGCGCTGCCGTCAATGGTATGGTAATTAAGGACGATATCGTAGCCCGCGTCGCCTGTGCGCGTGACCGGAAAGTACATGGACTGTGATACTGTCGCCGCGTACAACTCTGGACTGTACGCTACATCCAGCGTTGAAGGATCTGCCATGGCTATCCAGGGAACACTGGCGCAAATGACCAAAAATACTGCGTTGCGCAGCAAACCTTGACCGTGCATAGCGACCCGTGGAAGCAAGATTTTGGCTAAGGCTATCATAACTGCAAGCACTGAAATTGCCGTCGGGATTCGACGCACATCTTTTGCTTGGACTTAACACCTGCGGCACCAATGCGTGAAAGTACCGTGCCCCTTAGCGCTTCTGAACGTCAGCTTTGCCGCACCCTAACTTCGCGAGCAGTTGACTGAAAGTGGCCGGAAGCGGACATCAATGAGTATACCTTTATGTAATTTGGTGAAGCCGTTTCTCGTGGCCGCAGGATAGGACATGATTCCAGCAGCCCGGCTTTGCGACCGGGCTGCCGTGACGCGCATCAGTGCCTTTTCGGCGTTGGTCCCTGCACCACCTGCACCAGGTTCTTCGGCTTGAGGTACTTCGCGCACGCCGTCCGCACCTGTTCGGCGGTGAGCTTGAGATAGTGCGTCGCCGCGACCATCGGCTGATCCAGCGGTTCGCCGTGCCAGCTCCACGACAGCAACGAGCGGGCGATGCCGTTGACGCTGGATACGCCCAGCGGAATCGAACGGATCTCGAACTGGCGCGCGTTGTCGAGTTCGGCGGCCTTGATCGGCGTCTTGCGCAAATCTTCGATGTTCGACACGACCAGTGCGTCGGCCGGCGCGACCTTGTCCGGATCGCTGCCGTAATAGACGTAGAACATCGAGCGCGAACGGTCGATGTTCAAGCCGGAGCTCGCGGTATAGGCGAAGCCGTGCTTGACGCGAATGTCGACCATCAGGCGCGAGGCGAAGCCGTTGCCGCCGAGCACGTTGTTGGCTAGCGCCAGGGCGTAACGATCCGGGTTGGCCAGGTTCACGTCAAGCATGTGGCCCATCAGCACCTGGTCCTGCGAGGCGTAGGCGTTGGGCACCACGGTGTAGCTGGCGGGATTGAGCGAGACGGGCTTGGGGATCACGTCGGGTTTCGGGCCGCTCGCCTTCCAGCCGCCGAAATACTTTTCGACTGTCGTCTTGGCCGATTCCGGAGTCACATCGCCGACAACGACAATGGTCGCGAGGTCTGGGCGATAGGTCTGCGCGAAGTACGCTTTTGCATCGGCCAGAGTCAGCTTGTCGACGGATTCCGGGGTCGCCTCGCGCAAGCCGGGATCGCCGGCTGGCAGCAGGCCTTTGGTCAGTGCGTGGAACATCTTGTACTGCGGCGATTGCAACTCGCCGGCCAGCGTGCGCGACAAGGTCTTCTGCTGCACGCCGAAGGCCGATTCCGGCAGCGCCGGATGAAGCTGATTGTCGGCCAGAAGCTGCATTCCGCGATCGAATCCGGCGGTCGGCACCGCGAGCTTGAAATTGTCGCCGGCCGATTCGGTCGCGGCGATCTCGTCCAGCGCCTTGTGGAAGGTGCTGCGATCGAGCGTTGTGGTGCCATAGTCGAACAGCGAGGACAGCAGGCGGCCAACGCCGTCCTTGCCGGCCGGTTCCTGCAACTTGGAATCGTTGTCGATATGACCGGCCACCGTGACGGTTTTGCTCACCGACTCGGGCTGCACGATCAGGGTGATGCCGTTGTCGAGTTTCATCGACACGGGATCGAGCGTCCAGTGCGGCATGTCGAGCTTGGCCAGCGCGGTGCTCGCCCATTCCGGCAGTGGCACGTCGAGCTTGTCGTCGCTGCCAAATTTCTCGCTGCCGCCAAAGCCCTGGCTATTCGGCGGACGCTTGCCGTTAGGATCGGGCGTGAGCACCACGGTCACGCGCGAATCGGGTTTGAGGTATTCGCGGGCGATGCGGTTGACGTCGTCGACGCTGACGTTGCGGATATGCTCTTCGGCCTGATCCGGCGAATCCAGGCCTTGCCAGGCCAGCGCCCACGACCATGAACTCGCCAGCTGCACCGCGCTGTTCTTCTTGAATTCGGCTTGCGCCAGTTCGGAGCGCTTGGCCGCGTCCACGAGCTCCGCGGAGACGCCGTTCTTGAGCAAATCGGCGACGACGCCGTCCAGATGCTTTTGCGCCTGTGCCGAATCGCCGCCTTTCGGAAATCCGACTTCGACCACGCCGACGCCGCCATGGCTGAACGGCTGCACGCCCGCGTCGGCGGACAACACCTTGCCCTGTGCGGCTAGTTCCGACAAGCTGCTGCGCGCATTGCCGAGCACGTCCATCAGCACCTGCGAGGCGGCGTAATCCTTGGTTTTCATGCCCGGCATCCGGTACAGGAACTGCACCGATCCTGTTCCCTCGGGCGTGGTCTTGTTGATCGTGGACGGCTTGAACGCGGCGAGTTTCACGGGCGCGCGCGTTTGCGCGGCACCACGCGGAATCGCGCCGAACAGTTCCTTGACCTTGGTCACGGTGGCTTGCGGATCGACGTCGCCGGCGATCACGAGCAGGGCGTTGTTCGGCACGTACCAAGCGTTGTAGAAATCCTGCAGGACCTTGCCGGTGGTCTTGTCGAACGAGGGTCGCGTGCCGAGCGCGTCCTCGGCATAGCCGGTGCCCGCGTACAGCGCGCGTTCGGCGTCGGCGAATGCGAGGTAACCCGGATCGGAAATGTCGCGCGAGACTTCCTGTTCGATCGCGCCTTTTTCCAATCCCCAGTCCTTGTCCGTGAGCTGCGCGCCGCGCATGCGCGTGGCCTCGATCTTGAGCAGCAGATCAACGTACTGCGCCGGCGCCACGAAGTAATACTGGGTGGCGTCGTTGGTGGTGAAGGCGTTGTTTTCGGCGCCCATCTTGCCGGTCATCTCGTTCAACTGCGATCCGCTCATGCCGGTGCTGTCGCGGAACAGCATGTGTTCGAGCGCGTGCGCCGTGCCCGGAAAGTCCTTCGGCGTCTCGTAGCTGCCGGCCATGTAGGTGATCTGCGTGGTCACCATCGGCGCCAGCGCATCGTGCACCACGACTACGCGCAAGCCGTTGTCCAGCGTCGCGCGCAGGACGTTGGATTCCTGTGCCATCGCGGCGGACGCGGGCGCTTCGGCAAATGCCGGCGACATGGAGCCGGCGGCCATCCCGCAACCGAGCAAAATCGCCAACGCTAACGGCTTGATCTTGTTCTGCGAATACATCGTGTTACTCCCGTTTACTGAAGTGAAATCTATTTGTATACCGTTAGACGATGCGCGGCTCCGGCTCCAACCGCACGCCGAAACGCGCCTGCACGGCGGCGATGATTTTTTCCGCCAACGTCCAGATTTGCGCGCCGGTTGCGCTGCCGTGATTGACCAGCACCAGTGCGTGCCGATCCGAAACACCGGCATCGCCTTCGCGAAAGCCCTTGAAGCCGCAGATCTCGACCAACCAAGCCGCCGACAATTTGCGTTGTCCATCTGGTGCAGGCCAGGCGGGCATGCGCGCGTGCCCGCGCAGCAGCGCATCGGCCTGGTTCGCGGCGACGACGGGATTCTTGAAGAAGCTGCCGGCGTTGCCGATCTCGGCAGGATTCGGCAACTTGCGCGTGCGCAGGCGCATCACGGCATTGGCGATGGCGGCATGACTCGGCGTGTCGATTCTCATGGCCGCGAGTTCCTCGCGCACGCCGGCGTAGTCGACACGCAATTCGCGCTGACGCGGCAGCAGGAATTCCACGGCGCAGACGAGGTAGCGATCTGGCTCGCGCTTGAAGATGGAATCGCGGTAGGCGAACGCGCAGCCGGTATTGTCGAGTCGCACGAGCTGTCCGCCACGGCGATCGAATGCCTCGACGGCGGCAATGAATTCGCACACTTCGACGCCGTAGGCGCCGATGTTCTGGATCGGCGCGGCACCCGTGCTGCCCGGAATCAGGATCAGGTTTTCCAGGCCGGCAAAGCCCCGACCCAGCGACCAATGCACGAAATCGTTCCAGTTCTCACCGGCCTCGACGCGCACGCGCGCGAGGTCGTCGCGATCATCGAGAATGCGGATTCCGCGTGCCGTCATCGCGAGCACGGCGCCCGGCCAGTCGCGGGTGAACAGCAGGTTGCTGCCTTCGCCGAGGATGAGCTGCGGCGCGCGGCGGATTGCGTCGAATCCAAAAACCTCGGGCAGGGCGGCGGCATCATCGATCTCGATCAGCCACTGCGTGCGTGCCGGCACGCGAAAACTGTTGCGGCGAGTCAGGTCCGCATCCTCGGTGATGCGGTAGCCGGGTCCGGAAAAGGCACTCGGCATCATTGCGCGGCCAGTTCGCGGATGGCTTCCACCGATTCGCCGATCAGCGCCGGACCACGGTAGATCATGCCGCTGTAGAACTGCACGAGACTGGCGCCGGCCGTGATTTTTTCGGCGGCATCCTTGCCTGCGACAATGCCTCCGACGCCGATCAGCGGAATCTTTCCGTCGAGCCGCATCGCCATACCGCGAAGTACAGAAGTCGCCTTGTCGAACAATGGCTTGCCGGACAAACCTCCGGTTTCTTCCGCGTGTGGTGCATTGGCAATCGTGCTGCGGTCGATGGTGGTATTGGTGCAGATCAGGCCATCGATTTTTGCCGACAGCAGCACGGTGGCGATACCGTCCAGTTCGGCTTCGGAAAGGTCGGGCGCGATCTTGAGCAACATCGGTTTGTGTGCGCCGTGGCGTGCAGCGAATTTTTCTTGGGCCTCGCGCAGCGCGCCAACAAAGCGCTTGAGCGTTTCCTCTTCCTGCAAGTCGCGCAGGCCCTTGGTGTTCGGTGAGGAAATGTTCACCGTGACGTAGCTTGCGCGCGCGTACACGCGTTCGAGGCAAAAAACGTAATTGTCGACGGCGCTTTCGTTCGGCGTGTCCTTGTTTTTGCCGATGTTGATGCCGAGCACGCCGGAAAATCGCGCGCGTTCGGCATTGCGCACCAGAGCATCGACGCCGGTGTTGTTGAAACCGAGACGATTGATGACGGCCTCGTGTTCCGGCAACCGCCACATGCGTGGTTTCGGATTGCCGGGTTGCGGGCGTGGCGTGGTGGTGCCGATTTCGATGAAGCCGAAACCGAGCGCGGCCAGCGCATCGATGTGAGCGCCGTTCTTGTCGAGCCCGGCGGCGAGACCGACCGGATTGGGGAATTCGATGCCGAAAACCCGTGTCGGCAACGGCGCCGGCTTCGTCGCGAGCAGGGGATTGAGTCCCGTGCGGTACGCCGTTTCGATGGCAGTCAGCGCCAGGTCGTGGGCGCGCTCGGCGTCGAGACAGAACAGGAAGGGTTTGGCGAGGGCGTACACGCCGGACTATTTTTTCGTCAGCCGGGGCGGTGCGGCGCTGCGCTTGCCTGCGATTTCGACCATCGTCTCGATGCGGATCAGGCGGCGGTCGAGATCCGTCATGAGTTGCGTCAAGGATTCGACATTGCGTGCGAGGCGATCCAGGTCGCCGCGCATTTGCAGCACGTCCTTGAGCGCGGAGATGGCATCTGCGAGAACGCCCATCAACGCACCTTGCGCTTGCCTGCGCTGTACTTGGCTGCAGGTTCGGCGACCTTGAACTGTGGCTTGGACGAGATGGCGGCAATGGCCCGTTCAGCGGCGACGTTGGCATCGCGCAGGCTGCGGCGCATGCCGGGAATCGCTTCGCGCAACTCGCGAGTCAAGGCGGCCAGCTCGCGGGTTTCGTCTATCGAACTGGTGCCGAAGGCCTGCACCGCCTGGCGCACCAATTCGCTGGCGGTGATGCCACGATCCTCGGCCAAGTTTTGCAACTGGCGCTTGTCGCCCGGCGAGATCAGCAAGGTGACGCGATCGGTTTTCATCGGATGCTCCGCAGCATGTGCATTAACATATCATGTGCATGCTGTGTGAAGCAATGCCGGCGCGTTTCAGAACTCGAACTTGATGCCCTGCGCCAGCGGCAGCGCGTCGGAGTAATTGATGGTGTTGGTCTGGCGGCGCATGTAGGCCTTCCATGCGTCGGAACCCGATTCGCGCCCGCCGCCGGTTTCCTTCTCGCCGCCGAACGCACCGCCGATCTCCGCACCCGAAGTGCCGATGTTGACGTTGGCGATGCCGCAATCCGAACCAGCGCTGGACAAAAACGCCTCGGCTGCCTTCACGTTCTGGGTGAAGATCGCCGACGACAAGCCCTGTGGCACGCCGTTGTGCGCGTGAATCGCCTCGTCGATGCTCTTGAACGGCATCACGTACAGGATCGGCGCGAAGGTTTCTGTTTGCACGACTTCGTCGGAATTTTTCAGACCCGCGATGATCGTCGGCAGCACGAAGTTGCCCGGCTTGTCGGTGAGCGCCTTGCCGCCGGTGAGCACCTTGCCGCCGGACGCCTTGGCCTTGTCGATCGCCGTCGTGAAGCGGTTCACCGCGTCGGGACTGTTGAGCGGCCCCATCAATGTCGTCGCCAGGGTCGGATCGCCGATCTTCTTTTCGACTTGCTGATACGCGCCGACCAATGTGCTGACCACGTTGTCGTAGATCGACTCGTGCACGAACAGCCTGCGCGTGGTGGTGCAGCGCTGTCCCGCGGTGCCGACCGCGCCGAACACGATGGCCGGAATCGCCATCTTCAAGTCCGCGCTGGCGTCCACGATGATCGCGTTGTTGCCGCCGAGTTCGAGCAGGCTGCGGCCCATGCGCTTGGCCACGCGTTCGCCGACATTGCGACCGACTGCAGTGGAGCCGGTGAAACTGATCAGCGCGACGCGGTGATCGTCGACGAACTTCGAAGCCAGTTCGTTGCCGGCATCGTTGAACAGGAAGAACAGGTCAGGGAATCCACCGGCCTTGAGCGCAGCGTTGCAGATTTTCAGCGCCGCAATCGCCGACAGCGGCGTCTTCGGCGAAGGCTTCCAGATGCAGATGTCGCCGCACACGGCCGCGATGAACGCGTTCCATGCCCACACCGCGACCGGGAAGTTGAACGCGCTGATGATGCCGACGATGCCGAGCGGATGATATTGATCGTACATGCGATGGCCGGGGCGTTCCGAGTGCATGGTTGCGCCGTACAGCATGCGCGACTGACCGAGGGCGAAGTCGGCGATATCGATCATTTCCTGCACTTCGCCGTCGCCCTCGGGCTTGATCTTGCCCATCTCCAGCGCGACCAGTGAACCCAGCGCATCCTTGTGTTTGCGCAGCGCTTCGCCGCACAACCTCACCGCCTCGCCGCGCTTGGGCGCCGGCACCGAACGCCAGTGTTTGAAGGCTTCCTGCGCGCGCTTGACGATGATTTCGTAGTCGGCAGCGGAACTGGCATGCACGCGGCCGATAACCTCGTGCGTGCTCGGATTGGTCACCTCGATGACGCCTGCCGCAGTCGATTTCGACCACTCGTCGTTGCCCAGATAAGTGCCGGATTCGGTGCCGGAAAGCTCCAGCGCCTTGAGGATGGATGCGGACATGGTTGCTCCGATATGCGGGAAAAAGTGGCGCCTGATGGCGCGCGCGAGGGCTATAATTCTAGCAGAGCGGCCGATGGCGGCCCCGGCCCGATTCGAACGGGCGACCTCGCCCTTAGGAGGGGCGCGCTCTATCCAGCTGAGCTACGGGGCCACGGCTCGCGATTATCGCAAGAAATACGCGCCGTCGCCTGCTTGCAGGCACGGTTCCATCGATCCACGAAAAGGAAATCCCATGCAAATCTCGATGTACGAAATGATCGTTCCGATCGCCAACCGCATGCTCGGCAGCCTGTCCGCCATCCTCGACAAGGGCGCGGCATTCGCCGAAGCGAAGAAAATCGACCAGACGGTGCTGACCGGCGCGCGCTTAGCGCCCGACATGTTCCCGCTCACGCGCCAGGTGCAGATCGCCTGCGACATGATCAAGGGCGGCGCAGCACGTCTGGGCGGCGTCGAAGTGCCTTCGCACGAGGACAACGAAACCACGTTCGCCGAATTGAAGGCGCGCGTGGCCAAGGTGCGCGATTTTATCAACGGCATCCCGGCAGCGAACTTCGCCGGCAGCGAGAACAAGCCCTTCACCTTGAAGATGCGCAACGGCGACCGGCATTTCGACAGCGGCCTGGATTACCTGCGTTTCTTCGTCCTGCCGCACTTCTATTTCCATGTCACCACGACGTACACGATTCTTCGTCACAACGGCGTGGAACTCGGCAAGGCCGACTTCATCGGCGCCTGAAACGCAAACGGGCGCGCCGCGTGGCGCGCCCGTTGTCGAAACGAGCTATCTCTGCGCTACTGCGTTGTGCGATAGCGGCGCAGGCCAATAAAGCCGGCCAACGCCAACAAGCCGGCGAGGGCGGCAAGCGTCCAAGTGCTTAGCGCGGGCGCAGGCGTAGCAGATGCTACGGCGGCATTGGTTGCGCTGACGAGTTGCGTGCAATCCCCGCTGCCACCGTTCGTGCAAAGCGTGAAGAAGAACTCCCCTACGGGCGAGGTGTTTGGGAGACCAATTCCGATCAGATTGAAATCGCCGCCGCCGCCGCCGCTCGGTGTTCCCCAAGGGTCGGTATTGGTTGGCTGCCCAACGAGCTGTCTGCTGAAATCCAATGTGGCGCCATTGGTATTGAAAAAGACCTGGGCGAAATCCGAGATTCCGAACGTGCCATTGCCTGCGTTTGCGCCGGAAACTGTTACTGTCAAAGCTAGTACTGCGGGGTTTGGCAGGCTAAAAGAATTGTTGCCAGGATTGGCCAGCAGCGTACTTTCGAAGGTGATTGAGCCGGTGATCACGGCAGAATTGCCGGATGAAACCATGGGCGCTTTCGGGTACGTCGGACTGGCGAGCGCAGGTGGCAGTGGGGTGATGTTCGCGCCGCTGTAAGTGAAATTGAAGGTAACCGGCGAGGCCTGTGCGGCGGCGGCGAATAGGCAGCAGGCGCAGAACGCAAAAAATCGATTAAAGGCGGATGACATTACGGTATTCCCCTGTGGTTGTCGCAACCATGGAATCGTACTGCGCAACGATCGCTTCGGCAAGTTTTGTGATGCTATTCGAGGTGTTTCTGCATCCACCCCACCCAACGCCGGTAAACATCCACGGTCTGCACGATGTCGCCCGGAAAATGCGTGTCGGCGGGGTAGGCGTAAAACTGCACGTCGACGCCGTTGTCGCGCAGCGCGTGGTACCACTCGTAGCTGTTGACCAGCGGCACGTTGGCATCGCCCACATCGCCCATGATCAGCGTCGGCGCCTTCACGTTCGCGGCATACTGGATCGGCGACTGCTCGCGCCAGATGTCGCGATCCTTCTGTTGCCACGGTGAGCCGCCGAAGAAATACGTGTCGCCCATCTGGTAATACGAAATCGTGTAGTCCATCACCCAGTCGGTCAGCGCTGCGCCTGACACCGCTGCTTTCCAGATGTCGTAATGGCCGGTGAGCCAGGTCGTCATGTAGCCGCCGTAGGACCAGCCAGAAACGCCGATGCGATTGGCATCGACAAAGCCGAGCTTCTTCACCGCCTCGACGCCGGCCATCACGTCCTTGCCCGGGCCTGCGCCGGTGTCGCGGAAGATCGCGTGCTGGTAGGCGTCGCCGAGATTCGTGCTGCCGCGGTAATTCGGCTGGAACACGACGAAGCCCGCCGCGGCCAGCAGTTGCGTGAGCGGCGAGAAGCGCACGGTCGATCCCGCTTCCGGACCGCCGTGAATCTGCAGCACCAGCGGATATTTTTTCGTCTTGTCGAAACCCGGTGGATAAGTGAGCACGCCATCCTCGGCGAAGCCGTCATGGCTCTTCCATTCGATCGCTTCGCTGCGGCCAAGATCAAGTTTTTCGACGAAGGCGTTCGCGTTGGTCAGGCGGCGCGGTTTGGCATTCGGCGAATCCAGCACGTACAACTCCGCCGGATGCGTCGCCGTCGCGCCGATAAAGGCCACTGCGCCGCGCTTCGACACGCTGGGGGCGGATGAAACCTGCACGTCGCCAAGGTCGAGTACGCGCGACTTGCCATCGATGGGCTGCTCCCAGATCGTCGCGTTCGTGCCGAGATCGCCAACCGTGAGCAGCGACTTGCCACCGGGCAGCCACGCATAGCCGTTGAAATTGCGTGCCAGAGCGGCGGTGACATCGCTGGTTTTGCCGTTGGCGTTCACGTAGACCGCATTGCCGTTATTCTGATCGCCGTTGCGCGAACGCTGGAAGGCGAAGCGGCCGCTGTCCGGCGCGTAGGCAAACGCGGTCGCGCCTTGCGCATCGACCAGAGTTTGCGGATCGCCGCCATCCACGCTCACCGACGCGACGACGCTGCGGAAAGACGGTCCCCAGTAGGGCGATGGATATTTCGTGAACACGATGCGCTTGCCATCGCGACTGAAAACCAGCGGCGACGGATCGTCCTGGTCGTTCTTTAAGCTGAACGTGCCTTTGGTGATTTGCTTCGCATCGCCGCCGGTTGCGGACACGACCCAGACATGCGCGGAAGCCAGTGCCTCGCGCAGCAGGAAATGGCCGTCGGTGACCTGGAACGATTTGTTGTGTTCCTTGATCGCCTTTTCGTTGACCGGCGCATCGTCCGACAGAAATGCGATGCGCGTGCCGTCCGGGCTCCAGGTGAATTCGTCCACGCCCCGTTTCGTTTTGGTAATGCGTACGGCATCGCCGCCGGCCATGCTCATCACGAAAATCTGTGGCTTTGCGCCGTCGTCGTCTTTGTCGCCAGCGTCTTCGTCCTTGGCCGCCGCATCCTTGGGCAGCGCGGCCTTGGCGAGAAACGCGATGTGCGACCCGTCTGGCGACCAGCGCGGCGAAGATACGCCCTCGCGCTCGAAGGTGAGCGCGCGCAGCGCGCCGGTCTTCGCATCGACCAGATCGAGTTCGTGCTTGGACTTGTCGGTTTTCCAGTCCGGGGTGGAACGTACCACGACGATGTTCTTGCCATCCGGAGAAATCTGCGGATCGCTCAAGGAGACGAGCTTGGCCACATCGTCGAAGGTAAACGGCGCGGCATTCGCGCCCGCACAAACCAAAATCAAAGTGGCGCAGACGAGCAGTGTCGCGGTTTTCATGCGGTTCCCTTTTTCTTCGCGAGCGCGAGCCATGTATCGACCACGGTATCGGGATTGAGCGACACCGATTCGATGCCTTGCTCCATCAGCCATTGCGCGAGATCCGGGTGATCGCTCGGCCCCTGGCCGCAGATGCCGATGTACTTGCCTTTCGCGCGCGCAGTCTTGATCGCCATCGACAAAAGCTTCTTGACCGCCGCATCGCGTTCGTCGAACAGCCCGGCGACGATGGCCGAGTCGCGGTCGAGGCCGAGCGTGAGCTGGGTCAGGTCGTTCGAGCCGATCGAGAAGCCGTCGAAAATTTCGAGAAATTCATCGGCCAGCAACGCATTCGACGGCACCTCGCACATCATGATGATCTTCAATCCATGCTCGCCCTTCTTGAGGCCGAATTCGGCGAGCACGTCGATCACCTTGCGGCCTTCGTCGAGCGTGCGCACGAACGGAATCATCACCCAGGCGTTGGTCAGGCCCATTTCCTCGCGCACTTTTTTCATGGCGCGGCATTCGAGTTCGAACGCATCCTTGAAACTCGGATCGACATAGCGGCTCGCGCCGCGAAAGCCGATCATCGGGTTTTCCTCGTGCGGCTCGTACTTCGCGCCACCGATCAGGTTGGCGTATTCGTTGGATTTGAAATCCGACAGGCGCACGATCACGGGATTCGGCGCGAACGCGGCGGTGATGGTGGCGATGCCTTCGGCGAGACGGTTCACGTAGAACTCGACCGGATCCTCGTCGCCGATGCGATCCTTGATCTTCTTCTTCGTCTCGGCGTCTTGTTTCGCGAATTCGAGCAGCGCCTTCGGATGCAGGCCGATGTGGCTGGCGATGATCATTTCCAGTCGCGCCAAACCTACGCCCGCGTTCGGCAGCATGGCGAAATCGAAGGCGCGTTCGGGATTGGCGACGTTCATCATGATCTTGAGCGGCGCCGGTGGCATCTGGTCGAGATCGGCCGTGACGCGCTCGAATTCGAGCTTGCCGGAATAGATGAAACCGGTGTCGCCTTCGGCACAGGACACGGTGACCTGCGCGCCGTCGGGAATTTTCGACAGAGCATCGCCGGTGCCGACCACCGCCGGCACGCCCAGTTCGCGCGCAATGATCGCGGCGTGGCAGGTGCGGCCACCGCGATTGGTGACGATGGCGGCAGCGCGCTTCATCACCGGCTCCCAATCCGGATCGGTCATGTCGGCAACGAGCACGTCGCCGGCCTGCACGCGGCTCATGTCGGCGATGGAGCGAATCACGCGCGCGGTGCCGGCGCCGATCTTCTGCCCGATCGCGCGGCCTTCGGCCAGCACATTGCCTTTCGTTTTGAGATGGAAGCGCTCGATTTGCGTCGCGCGCGCGCGTGACTTCACGGTTTCCGGTCGCGCCTGCAGGATGTAAATTTTCCCGGTGTTGCCGTCCTTGCCCCACTCGATGTCCATCGGCCGGCCGTAATGCTGTTCGATCACCAGCGCCTGCCTGGCAAGCTCGTGCACGTCGGCGTCGGTGATGCAGAACTTCGCGCGATCCGCCGCGGGCACATCCTCGATGCGCACACGCTCGCCGGGTTTCGTCGAATACACCATGCGCTGCTGCTTGGCGCCGATTTGGCGGCGCAGAATCGCCGGCTTGCCGAGTTTCAGCGTCGGCTTGTAGACATAGAACTCGTCCGGATTTACCGCGCCTTGCACGACCATCTCGCCCAGTCCATAACTCGCGGTCACGAACACGGCATCGCGGAATCCCGATTCGGTATCGAGCGTGAACAGCACGCCTGAAGCACCGACGTCCGAGCGCACCATGAGCTGCACGCCTGCGGAGAGGAAAACGTCCTCGTGTTTGAAACCGTGGTGCACACGATAGGCGATGGCGCGATCGTTGTATAACGAGGCGAAAACGTCTTTCACGTTGTGGATCACATCGTCCGCGCCGCTGACGTTGAGGAAGGTTTCCTGCTGGCCGGCGAAGGATGCGTCGGGTAGATCCTCGGCCGTGGCGGAGGAGCGCACGGCGACGGCGATATCTTTGGCGCCGGCTTTGTCGCAAAGGGTTGCGTAGGCTTCACGTACCGCCTTGTCGAAGGTCGGTATGAGCGGGGTGTCGATCACCCACTGGCGGATTTCCTTTCCGGCTTTCGTCAGCGCATCGACGTCATCGACATTCAGCGCTGCGAGGCGTTTCTGGATGCGCTCGGCCAGGCCCGATTGCGCGATGAACTGCTTGAAGGCCTCGGCCGTCGTTGCGAAGCCGCCCGGCACGGAGACGCCGAGTTTGGACAAGTTGCCGATCATCTCGCCGAGCGAGGAGTTCTTGCCACCGACCTTGCCGAGGTCGGACAGGCGCAATTCGTCGAGCCAAAGAATAAGGTCGCTCAAGGGAAATCTCCGGGAATGCGGGTGGGCCGGTTTGGCCGCGAAGGTGCGTAATTTTCGGGGTTTAGGGCGGGCGAAACAAGTTGAATTTCCCTCTCCCACCGGGAGAGGGTGCCCCGATAGGGGTGGGTGAGGGTGCAAGAAATCGAACCCTCATCCGGCGCTGCGCGCCACCTTCTCCCGGCGGGAGAAGGAAATGCGTTGCTTCGTTTACACTTCCCCCCATGCACCGCCCCATTTTCTTCGTTTCCGACGGCACCGGCATCACCGCCGAGACCATCGGTCATTCCGTGCTGACCCAGTTCGACGGCATCGATTTCGACACCGTGCGCATTCCCTTCGTCGATGACGAGGAAAAGGCGCACGGTGCCGCGGCGCGCATCCGCAACGTCTACGCCACCGGTGGCGTGCGGCCCATCGTGGTCAACACCGTGATCGACCCGGTATTGTCGGAAATTCTCGCCACCAGCGGCGCGTTGATGATGGACGTGTTCGCGCCGTTCATCGCGCCGCTGGAATCCGAACTCGGCACCAAGCGCTCGTCGCGCGTGGGCAAGGCGCACGGCATGACCGATTTCGCCGAATACGAAGCGCGCATCAATGCGACCAACTACGCGCTGACCCACGATGACGGCGTGGACGTGAACTATGCCGATGCGGAAGTAATCCTCGTTGGCGTGTCGCGCGTAGGCAAGACACCAACCTGCCTGTACATGGCGCTGCATTACGGCGTGAAGGCCGCGAACTATCCGCTCACCGAGGACGACCTCGACAAGCTTGAACTGCCCAAGCGCCTGACGCCGTACCGTCAGCGTTTGTATGGACTATCCATCGACGCGCAGCGCCTCGCCCAGGTGCGCGAGGCACGCAAGCCCGGCAGCCGCTACGCGACCATCGACCAGTGCCGGCGCGAACTGGCGCTGGCGGACAAATTGTTTCGCCGCGAAAACATTCCCGTGCAGAACACCACGCACACCTCGATCGAGGAAATCGCCAGCAAGATTTTGGCGCGGTTGGGAATCGAGAAGCACATGTTCTAATGCGCCGTTGCCGCACCGTCATTCCCGAACGGCGGCTTGGCGAGCCAGATGATCGGAATCATCGCGAAGAACAGCACGGCGCACATCAGGAACACATCGTTGACGCCGAGCGTGAGCGCTTCGCGCGTGACCACGCCGTCGATCACCGTCCAGGCGCGTTGCGCCGATGCGCCGAAGCCGTGCAACTGGTCGAGATACCTTTGCGTCGCTGGGCTGGCGGCATTCAGATGTTCGGCCAGCACGGCGTGGTGGTAATCGCCGCGGTGCTGCCAGATCGTTACCGTCACCGCGGTCGAGATGCTGCCAGCGATGGTGCGGAAGAAGTTGGAAAGTCCCGATGCCGACGCGAGTTGTTCGGGCTTGAGGCCAGACAGGATGACCTGATTCAGCGGGATGAAGAAGCACGGAATGCCGATGCCCATGAGGAAGCGCGGCAACACGAATTGCCAGAAACTCGCATTGCTGGGAAAGCTCGCGAACCACAGCGAGGTGAGTCCGAACACGATGAACGAGAAAGTGACGACCGAGCGTAGTTCGAGCCTCTGGATGTTCTTACCAATGATCGGCGACATCAGAAACGCGAGGATGCCGACCGGCGCGGCGGCAAGGCCGGCCCAGGTCGCCGTGTAATCCAGGTCGATTTGCAGCCACAGCGGAAACACCACGTTGATGCCGAAGAAGGCGAAATAGCCGAATGACATCGCGAGCACGCCGACGGTGAAATTGCGCGCAGTGAACAGGTGCAGATCGACGACCGGATGCTTGTCGGTCAGTTCCCAGGCGACGAAAAACACCAGCGCGACCAGCGCGATCAGGCCGAGCGTGAGGATCAGCGGCGAGGCGAACCAGTCCTTGTCATTGCCGTTGTCGAGCATGAATTGCAGGCAACCGACGCCGATTACGAGCAGGGCGAGGCCGATCTTGTCGATCGGTGCCTTCACGATCTTCGTTTCGCGGTTGCGCAGCAGAGTCCAGGTGATGATCGCGGCAAGGATGCCAACCGGGGTGTTGATGTAGAAGATCCACGGCCAGGAATAATTGTCGGTCAGCCAGCCGCCGAGGATGGGGCCGAAGATCGGCGCCACGACGACGGTCATGGCCCACAGCGCCAGCGCCAGACCTTTCTTCGCATCCGGATAGTTGTTCAACAGCAGGCTCAGGCTCAACGCGACCATCGGTCCGGAGCCGGCGCCTTGCAGCAGACGTCCCACGACCAGCATCGGCATGCTGGTGGCGATGCCGCAGAACATCGACATCAGCACGAACAGAATGGTCGATGCGCAGAACGCGCGCACTTCGCCGAAGCGCTTGCCGATCCAGCCGGCCAGCGGCTGCATGATCGCGCTGGCGAGCGAATAGGAACTGATCGCCCAGGTGCCTTCCTGCGGACTCACGCCGAGGCTGCCGGCGATGTGCGGCACCGACACGTTGACGATGGTGATGTCCAGCACTTCCATGAACGTCGCGAACGCGATCGCGACGGTCAGCAGCGCCAGCGGCGCACCTTGCAGCGGCGGGGCGCGGCCGTTTTGTGCGGACTCGCTCATGTCAGTGCGCGAGATTGGCCTTGACGATGGCGTCGGCGGCCTTGTCCGCCGCAGCGAAGTCGGCGCTGTAGACCGACGTCTGCGCCACCGCCTTCGAGGCCGGCTGCTGCGCCAGCACCGCGCCGTCACGATCGTGCGTATCGACGGTCACTTCTGTGGAAAGCCCGATGCGCAGCGGATTTTTTTCCAGTTGTTTCGGGTCGAGCACGATGCGCACTGGCACGCGCTGCACCACCTTGATCCAGTTGCCCGAAGCATTTTGCGCGGGCAGTAGCGCGAACGCGCCGCCGGTGCCCGCGGCCAATCCTTCGACGTGGCCGTCGTAGGTCACGTCGCCACCGTAGACGTCGGCATGCACATGTGCCGGCTGACCGATGCGGATGTGGGTGAGCTGGCTTTCCTTGAAGTTCGCGTCCACCCACAGATCGTGCAGCGGCACGATGGTGAGCAGCGGCGCGCCCGGCTGCACGCGGCTGCCGATCTGCACGCTGCGCTGCGCGACGTAACCGGAAATCGGAGCAACTATCGCGTTGCGATGATCGTTCACCCACGCCTCGCGGTACGCGGCACGCGCCTGCTGCACGAGGGGATTCTCGGCGATCGCAGTGCCGTCGACGAGCGCGTGCGCGCCGGCGGCCTGGCGCGTCGCGGCATCGAGCGCGGCTTGTGCGTTCGCTACCGCTTGACGCGCGTGCGCCACTTCTTCCGGCGCGACCGCGTGTTCGGCGAGCAGCGGTTCGCGGCGTTTCAGGTCGGCTTGCGCGCGCGCGAGGTTTTCGCGCTGTGCGGCGATGCTCGCGTCGTATTGGCTGGCCAACTGCGTCTGCTGGCGCACCTGGCGCACGGCCTGCGCCAGCGCGCTTTGCGCCTTCGCGAGCGCAAGATCGGAATCGGTGGGGTCGAGCTTGACCAGGACCTGCCCCGCGTTCACGCGCTGCGTGTCGTCGGCGAGGATCTCCACCACCGTGCCCGGGACTTGCGAAGACACAATGACTTGGTTGCCGTTGACGTAGGCGTCGTCGGTGACTTCGCGCAACGAGAACACGAACCACCACAATGCCAGCCAGGCGAGACCGGCGACAATGAACACGGTGGCGATGATGAGCAGCAGGCGGCGGCGCTTGCCGTTACCGTTTCCATTGGATTCGATGGGGGAGTCGCTCATGGCGATGAAACTCCGGAAGTAGATTTGGATGAGGTCGAATCGGCGCTGTAACCGCCGCCGAGCGCGCGGGTCAGGGCGATTTCCGCCGACAGCGCGGTGCTGTGCAACTGGATTTGCGTATCCTTGAGCGTGGCCAAGTTCGCGCCGGCGACGATCACCGGGCGCGCATCGATCAGGCCGCGATCCATGCGGTTGCGCGAGGTGTCGAACAATTTTGCGGCGGCGTCGAGCTGCGCGGACTGCGCGTGCGCGCGATCGAGCGCCTGACGCAGCGTGAGCGCTTGCACGGACACATCGCGCGCGGCGTCGTTCACGGCGTTGCGGTAGTCGGCCACGGCGGCGGCGAGCGCGGCCTGCGATATGCCGAAGCGCGCGCGCAGGCGTCCGCCTTCGAAGATCGGCAGATGCAGCGCGGGGCCGGCAGCGAACACGGCCGAGCCGGGCGAGAGCATCTTGCCCAGGTCGATGGACGACAAGCCAGCCAGTGCCGAAAGGCTGATGTCGGGATAGAACGCGGCGCGCGCCACGTCCGTATCCTTCAACGCGGCTTCGACGCGCCAGCGGCTGGCGGTGACGTCGGGACGGCGTGCGATCAAGTCCAGCCCCGCGTTCGCGGGAAGCCCGGAACCGGCGGCGGGCAGCGGCACGATTTTCAGAGCGCCAAGTTGTTCCGGCGCGACGCCGATCAACGCGGCCAGCGCGGCGTGGCGAATCGCGACTGAGCCTTCGAGTCCGACGACTTGCTCGTGCGTCGCGGCGACGAGAATGTCGGCCTGCTGCAAGTTGTCGGGCGAATCGATGTCCTGCCTTACGCGCGCGGCTGCGATGCGCCGGCCTTTTTCCGCGTTGTCGGCGAGAAAGCGCGCGACGTCGAGGCGGGCCTGGTCGGCCTGCCAGCCGAAATACGCTTCGGCCACGGCGGCGGTGAGCATGGACGCGGCCGCATCGCGCTCGGCGGCGGCGGCACGGGTGCGATCGACGGCGGCGGAAATCGCCGCGCCGTGCGCGCCCCAGAAGTCGAAGTCGTAGTTGAACGATGCCCCGAGGTCGCCCTGGCCGTACCAGTTGAAGCCGAGGAACTTGCTCGGGATGAGTCCGTTTTCGCTCAGGCGCTCGCGTTGCAGCTGCGCGCTGCCGTTGACGCTGGCGCCGCCATCGGCGCGCGCCACGTCCACATTGTGCGCGGCCAGGTCGAAGCGTGCGCGGGCCACGGCCAGCGTCGGCGCGTTTTGCAGCGCCCGCGCTTCCAGGTCGTTCAACTGCTCGTCGTGGTAGCGATGCCACCACGTCGCGTCCGGCCACGCGGCTTCGGCGCTCGTTGGAACGCCGGCCAGCGGCGCGGCGGCGGACAAATCCGGATGCTGCGCGCGCGGTGGAATCGCGCAGCCGGCAAGCAGGACGAATCCGGCGGCAAGGAACCCCGGGCGGAAGGCGATCATGCGGTTTGCTCCTTGGCATCGAGCGCGGCGGCGAGTTTTTTCAGCAGGCGTTCCAGATCGAGTTTTTCCCTGGCGCTCAGCGTGCGCATGCCCAGATCCAGTTCCGACCACATCTTCGGCAGGAGACGCTCGATCAAGGTCGATCCCTTGCGCGTGATTTCCAGAACGACGCGGCGCCGATCCGACGTGCCCGCGCGGCGCCGCAACAGGCCCTTGCGCGCTAGTTCGTCGCAGATGCGCGTCATGTTGGTGCGGGTTTCGCCGGCCGCTTCGCTGAGCTGCGAGGCAAACACGCCGGCTGCCGCACTCGCGTACAGCATCATCAGTGTGCGGAAGCCGACCTCGTTGAGTCCGGCCGGGCGCACCATGCGGTTGAGATGCGCGCCGAACTGCGCCGACAAGTGCTTGATCAGGCGCAGCAGCACGATGTCGCGCACTGGCGCACCGCGCAGGCGCTCGGCGACGCGGCCGATGCTGGACTCGATTACGGCGAAACTGGGGCAGGCGGGGAAGGCAGTCACTGCAATAGTTCAGGTTTCAACTATCGCAATACTAACAAGTACATTAATTGAGCGCAAGTCCCGAAATGCGGGAAGGCCGACGCTCAGGCTGCTTTGTGGTCGACCCAGTCGCGCGCGGCCTGCACGAAGCGCAGGCAGTCGATGTGCCGGTTGTACAGCGGCGTCGCCGCGATGCGGATGGTGTCCGGCTCGCGCCAGTCGCCGACGATGCCGTGATCGCCGAGGTAATCGAACAGGGCGCGGCCTGCTTCGCGTCCGCCGGCCACGCGCAAGCTGAGCTGGCAGCCGCGGCGTTTGGGTTCGCGCGGGGTGACGATGTCGATGATGTCGAAAAGGTGCGCGCAGATCAGCGATTCGAGATAGCCGGTCAGGGCGATGGACTTTTCGCGCAGGCGCGCAAGCCCCGCGCGGTGGAAGATTTCCAGCGACACGCGCAGTGGTGCGAGAGCCAGGATCGGCGGATTCGACAACTGCCAGCCGTCGGCGCCGGGCGCGGGCACGAAATCCGGACCCATCGCAAAGCGCGTGGCCTGATCGTGGCCCCACCAGCCGGCAAAGCGCGGCCGCTCGGTGCGCGCGTGGCGCTCGTGCACAAAGCAGCCGGCCACGGCGCCGGGTCCGGAGTTCAGATACTTGTAGCTGCACCACACGGCGAAATCGCAGCCGCTGTCGTGCAGATCGACCGGTACGTTGCCGGCCGAATGCGCGAGATCGAAACCGACGACGCAGCCCTTGGCATGCGCGCGTTTCGCGATGGCTTTCAAGTCGAACACCTGGCCGGTGCGGTACTGCACGCCCGGCAACAGCACGAGTGCTATGCGCTCACCGTGTGCGTCGATGGCGCGTTCGATGGCCGCTTCGGAAATCGTGCTGTTGGCTTCGTCGGCATCGAGTTCGATCAGTGCCGTGGCCGGATCGAAACCGTGGAAGCGGATTTGCGATTCGAGCGCGTAGCGATCCGACGGAAACGGATTTTTCTCGATCAGAATGGCGTTGCGCTCGCGCGTTGGCCGATAGAAACTCGCCATCATCAGGTGCAGATTGACGGTCAGCGAATTCATCGCCACGACTTCCCGCGGCTGCGCGCCGACGAGTTCGGCCAGATGTGCGCGCACTTCGTTGTGGTACGGCATCCACGGATGCTTGCCGCGGAAGTGAGCTTCCACCGCAAGTTGCGACCAGTCGTCGAGTTCGTCGATCAGTGCCTGCCGCGTGGCACGCGGTTGCAGGCCCAGGGAATTTCCACAGAGGTATATTTGTTGGCCATCGCCGTGGGGCGGAATCAGGAACTCGTCGCGGAACGACGCCAGCGGATCGGCGACGTCGCGCGTGCGGGCGTCGGATTCGGCGGCAGCGATGTCGATGGCGGTTGTCATCGATGGATCAATGTGGCTTCAACGACTGCATGATTTGCGAACAGCCTTTTTCGTACTCGGCTGTCCATTGCGCCGTGGTCTTGTCCAGCATCGGCCGCGCGCAACGCACATGCACGAGCATGTGGCCGTTGAGATACCAGGTCTCGCGGTATTCGTACTTCGTCTTGCCGCTGTTCGCGAAGTAGCGCAGCGTGGTTGTATCCACACCCTCGGTCTTTTGTTCGTAGCCCGGCAACTGCTTGGCCTTGTCGACATCGCGATTGACCAGGGGCTGGAAGTTGCTGGAATCGTTGAGCAGGCGCGTTTCCACGGTCACGCGTGTGGCTTCGCCGCTGCCGGTGTCGGCGGGATCCTTGACCTGGAAGGCGACGAACTGCGGATCGCCCTCGCTCTTTTGCATGATCACCGGCCACGCCGGCGGCGCGTTGAACTTGATGAAGCCCTGGTCCAGCGAGTATTCGCCGGCAGATTGCGCCGACGCGGTGGACGCGAGTGCGACCATGAGGATCGCGAGTGCGGATATGCGCATGTTCGTCTCCAGTGGATTCATTCGAAACGCGATGCCGGCAGACCAAGCCATTCCAGCGCGGTGCCGTGATACAGGGATTTTTCTTGTGCGGATGCGAGACCGAGCGCGGCGATGCCGGCGCCGGGTTCCTGTTCGCCGAGCGGAAATGGATAGTCGGTGCCGAGCATGACGCGATGCGCGCCGGCGACGTCGAGCAGGTAGCGCAGTGCGCGATCGTCGTGCACGCAGCAATCGAAATAAACGCGATCCAGATATTCGCGCGGATTGCGTGCGTTGTCGGTGGCGACGAGATCCGGCCGCATGCGGAAGCCATGCTCGATGCGGCCGATCGTGTACGGAAACGATCCGCCGCCGTGGGCGAAGGCGACGCGCAATTTCGGCAGACGTTCGAGGACGCCGCCGAAGATCAGGCAGCAGGCTGCACGCGACTGCTCGGCGGGCATGCCGACCAGCCACGGCAGCCAGTATTTGGGCATGGATTCCTTGCCCATCATGTCCCAGGGATGCACGAGAATCGCGGCGCCCAGGTCGGCGGCGGCCTCGAAGAACGGAAACAGTTCCGGTGCGTCGAGGTTCCAGTCGTCCACATGTGAGCCGATCTGCACGCCCTGCAAATCGAGCTGTTCGATGCAGCGTTCCATTTCCTGGATCGCCAGCGTCGGCGACTGCAACGGCACCGTGCCGATGCCGGCGTAATGGCGCGGGTGGTCGCGACAGATTTGTGCGGTGTGATCATTGAGGAAGCGGTGCAGTTCCAGCGCCTGATTGGGCTTGGCCCAGTAGGAAAACAGCACCGGCACGGTGGATATCGCCTGTGCCTGCACGCCGAATTTCGCGTACTCGGCAATGCGGTGCTCAGCATCGAAGGCGTTCTCCCACACCTCGCGGAAGAACTTGCCGTCCTTGTAGATGCGGTGGCGTCCGTCGGCGTCGACCATGACCGGAAAGCGCTCGTCGCCGTATTTCTCGGCGAGGTTCGGCCAGCGCGCCGGCAGGATGTGGGCGTGGGTATCGATCTTGAGCATGCGCGAAGTTTAACCGCTGGCTGCTGTCGCGTCGCGGGTGAGCAGGTGGGCAAGCGTATCGATGCTGTCGGCGATACGATCGCTGGCGTCGATCCAGGCGGCGACGAGCAGGGAATCGTTGTCCGCCGCCGGCGCGCGCAACGCATCGCGAAACCGGCTTTGTGACTCGCGCAGGGCGCCACGGATGGACGGCGCCGCACCGACGCGCAGTGCGCGGACGAGCGCATGCATGGCTTTGTCCACGCTTGCCGCGAAAGTCTCCACGATCTGGCGATCGGACAGCGGCGCTGCAGATTGGCGCATCGCTTCCAGGGCCATGGCCGCGCGCAGAAAGCGGTTCGCGTTGGCAAAAACACCTTCGACGGTGGCGACGAGGTCGCGTCGCCACGGCTCGCCGCGCAGGCGGTCGAGCGAGGCCTGTGCGTTGCTGCGTGCGCGCCGGCTCAGTGCGCGCACCTCGCTGCGCACGCGCGTGTCGTCGCCGGCCACGGCCAAAAAATATTGCCGATAGGCATCCAGCAAGTCCGCCAGCGCGCCGCGCACGCGGCCGCGTTCCCAAGTTGGCCACAGCGCATAGGCGGCGAGGGCGAGCGCGCTGCCGAGGCCGGTGCCAAGCGCGCGCGCGGCCATCGTCTCCGTCGGCGACATGCCTTCGAAGCTGAGCAGCACCACAATCAGGGCGGTCAGCAGCATGACGCCAAGCCCGTAGTGCATTGTGGTCAATTGACGGAAGCCGAAACACAACACCGCGAGCAACACGATCCGTGCCCATTCGCTGCCAAAGGCGACATGCACGAGCGCGGTCGCGAGCAGCAAGCCGAACAGGGTGCCGGCGACGCGCAGCAGGCCGATGCGAAAGGTACCGGCGAAATCGGGCTTGAGCACGATCGCGCAGGTCATGGGAATCCAGTAGCCATGGCCGATGCCGGCGATGCGCTCGCCCGCGATGGCGATCGCAAGGCAGGCGCCGCAACGGATCGCGTGGCGGAACGCGACCGACGACAGATGCAGGTTCGCGCGCAGTATCGCCAACGGGTTGCGCGGGCGCAGGTCGCGCGGCAGCGTCGCTTCGCGCGCGGCCAGGCGCAGCTCGCCGCGGCTGCCGGCGAAGTCGGCGTTGCGCACGGCGGCGCGCAACTGGCCGCCGAGTGCGCGCGCGTGCGCGACCGCGACGAGGCGGAAGTCGTCGGAAGTTGCGGATCGGTCCAGCGCATCCTGCACGGCATCGAAACCTTCCAGCGCGGCAGTCGCGGTCAATGCGGGTGCGCCGGCATCGAGCGCGTTGGCAATCGCCACGAGCGTGCGTGCCGCGTATTCGCGCAGGCGTGCAAGCATGGCGGCGGCGTCGCCGGAGGCGGCCTGCGGCCCGCCGAGCGCGAGCAATTCCAGGCGGATGCGTTCGATGAGTTCGGCGAGCACGCGAAACGAATCCATCGCCATGCCGCGTGCACGGTCGCGGCCGTGCAGCAGGTTCTCCACGTCGGTCAGCGCCTGCGTGACCGGCGGTGCCTGAGTCGTGTCGTCGTGGCGGCGCGCGCTGTCCGCCAGTTGCCGGCAGACCTGGGCCAGCGCCATGCGTTCGGGCCGGTAGCGCTGCCATGGCCACGCCGCGATTGCGAACAGCATCAGCAGCACGCCGCCGGAAAAAATCAGCAGGGCCGGGCCCAGAGCCTCGGCGGGACTGCGCGGATCGGCCGACGTCACCACGAGCAGGATCATGCTGGTGAGGCCGACGCGTCCGGCATCCGGACCGAGCGCGACCAGCAGTCCGCCGGCGATGCCCCAGACCAGCGCGGCCAACACGATGATCGCGTCATTGCCGCCGAGCGTATATCCGGCGAAGGCGGATATGCCGGCGCCGGCTGCTGCGGCGAGCATGCGGCGTAGGCGCAGGCGATAGGGCCCGGGCTGGTCCGAAAACATGGTGTTGAGCGCACCGGCGGAAATGCCCAGGCCGATGCCCAGATGATCGGTCGCGACGCCGAGCGCCAGCGGCAACGTCACCGCCGCGGTGTTGCGCAACGCGACCGTGTAGGGCACGTCGCGCGGCTTGAATTCCAGAAGGAGTTTTAGCATCGCGGCAAGGATAACGTGTCCTTGCCGAACCGCGGTTTAACTCAGCGATATTTTTCCGGTGCCGGATTCACGTGTCCGCACGCTTCGCACGTGCGCGCATCCAGCGAGCGGTAGAAACGATCGAACACGGCGGGAAAATCCGTCTCGATGTTGCCGAGCACGAAGAATTCTTCGTACAGCTTGTGGTTGCAGCGCTCGCAGAACCAGAGCAGGCCATCTTTCTCGTGTGGCAGGCGTTTGCGCTCGATGACCAGGCCGATGGAATCGGCCATGCGTTGCGGCGAATGCGGCACGCACGGGGGCAGGTAGAACACCTCGCCGGCGCGGATCGGGATGTCGCGTGCACGGCCCTCGTCCTGCACGCGGAGCACCATTTCGCCTTCGAGCTGGTAAAAAAACTCCGGGCCTTCGTCCCAGTGGTAGTCGGTGCGTGCATTCGGCCCGCCAACGATCATCACAATGAAATCGCCATCGACGATGCACTTGTTGCCGACCGGCGGTTTGAGCAGGTGGCGGTGTTCGTCTATCCACTTCTTGAAATCGATGGGCGCGGCGAGCATGTTCGCTTTCTCCCCCTCTCCCGCTGGCGGGAGAGGGTTGGGGTGAGGGTGGTGGTCAGTCGTTCAATAGCGCCACGCACTTCAGCTCGATCGCGATCGGCGTCGGCAGCGCGGTGATGCCGAGTGTGGTCCGGCAAGGTTGCGCGGTCGTGAAATGCTCCGCGTAAATCTTGTTGTACGCTGCGAAATCGCGCGCCATGTCGGTGAGGAATACGGTGACGTCGATCAAATCTTCCCAGCGCGCTCCCGCCGCTTCGAGCACCGCACGCACGTTGGCGAACACTTGCCGGCATTGCGCGGCGATGTCGTAGGCCGCGAGCGTGCCATCGGTGTTGTATGCATTGCCCGGAATCGCGTTCGTGGCCGGGTCGCGCGGCCCGACGCCGGACAGGAACAACAGGTTGCCCACGCGTCGTGCATGCGGGTAGGCGCCGACAGGTTTCGGGGCCGCATCAGTACGGATGGCATCGCTCATGGTTTGCCGCCATTGGCGTCCGCCGCGACCGTGACTTCGCGTGCGGTGACGGTGCGGTTATCGCGATCAGTTGCGGTGATGCGGTATTTCCCGGGACGCAGGAACAGGCGGCTTTTCACCGTGCCGTGATCGGACAAAACCCGTTCCGCCAAGTCGGCACCGGGTTGGACGACATTGAGCAGGGCGCGATCGGCCGGGACGGAGTCGTTGCCTTCGTTCGCGTAGCGGGCTTCGATCAGGCACGGGAAACGTCCGCGGCACATGTCGCCGCCCACCGGATACGGCACGCGCAAGCCGCCCAAGGTCAGCCAGTCCGGGCGTGTGTCGCCGCGTTGCGCAGGCGGGAAGACCACGCTCAGGTCGTACTGCTTTGGCTTGAGGGTCCAGGTTTGCTTGCTGTTGACGAACACGATTGGCCACTTCGGGTGGAAGGCGGCCATGATGGCCACGTAATAGGGATGGTCCTGATCCGGCCGCGCGTGCTGGATCATCATGGTCTGCTCGATGCACAGCGGATCGATGCCCGACATTTTCTGGAAAAACTCGGCCATGCTGCTGCCGCCGAGGTATTTTCCAGTTTTCTGGATATGCGCGAAACCTGCGTCCACGATCAGGCGCGCGTTCGGGTCCTGCTTGAAGACGTGATACAGGTTCTGCGCGCCGGCCAGCTCGCGCGCGTCTCCGGCGCCGGCGTTTTCCACGTCGTAGGCGAGCACCTTGAAGCCCAGCTTCAACGCGGTGCGCACCATTTCGCCGTACAGCGGCTCGTCGATGTAGAAACCGCTGTCCGGCGTCGGATAACCGCGCTGGTTCATTTCCTTGTCGTTGCGATACAAGGTCTCGGCCGCGAAATAATTGAAGCCTTGCGCTCGCAGTTTCGCCAACAACTCGATGGTCAGTGTGCGTGTGACCGGCGCGCTGTGCGCTTCGTTGAAGAACACGGCCTTGCGATCCTTCGCCAATTCCAGAATCACGTCGGCAGCGGGCTCGACGCGCCAGCCTCCAGCCGTCGCGTTGTCGGCGGCTGCTGCCCGCGTCGACCTGTCCGTGAACAAATCCATTCCGGTTCCGGGAGTTTGGTTCACGATTTGCGACTTGCGCAATGCCGGCGCTTCCAGTTCGCGTGCCCCGCCGCCGGCAAGCGGACTGCGCGCGTCGTCGGGCTGCGCCGGCTGCGCGATCGAGAAACTCGCCGCCGCGCCGTCGTAGTCGCCGATGAAGGTCTGGAACCACGACAGGTACTGGCCGAAGATGAGCTGGAACGCGCGTTCGTGATTGGTGTCGTAATGCGTCTGCATGAACAGGTATTGCGCGAGCAGGCCCTGCTGTTTGCGCGCGTCTTGCATGATCTTGTCCGACTGGTCGGCGGCGACCAGCTGCAGATGGCGCCATTGCGACGGCGACATTTCGCTCGCGTTGGGCGTGGTATGCGTGGTGTCGGCGATAGCGGGCGCGGCGGCAAACGCCGCGATCAGCGCGAACGCGGCAGTGCGAAATACGGTGGATTTGCGCATGCTCGAATCACTCCAAATTGATGCAGACGTTCTTCGGTTCGGTGAAGAATCTCAGCGCATCCACGCCGCCCTCGCGGCCGACGCCGGATTGCTTGACCCCGCCGAACGGGGTGCGCAGATCGCGTTTGAGCCAGCAGTTGATCCAGACGATGCCGGATTCCAGCCGTGCACCGACCCGGTGCGCGCGTCTCAGGTTTATCGTCCACACCGACGCGGCAAGGCCGTAATTCGTCGCATTCGCGAGCAAAATGGCCTCGTCCTCGTCGTCGAACGGGATGAGTGTGGCAACCGGGCCGAAGATTTCTTCCTGATTGGTGCGGCAGTTCGGGCCGAGACCTTCGATCAGCGTCGGCGCGATGAACCAGCCGTCGGCGCAGCGTCCGCTCGGATGCACCGCTTCGCCGCCGCACAGGATGGTTCCGCCTTCCGCGCGCGCCAGTGCGATGTGGCCCATGACCTTGTCGAAATGCGCGCGCGAAACCAGCGCACCGAGGTCGTTGGCCGGGTCCTGCGGATCGCCGACGTGCAATGCGCGGACTCTTTCCACGAATGCGCGCTTGAATTCGGCGTAGATCGAACGTTCGACGAGAATGCGCGATCCGCACAGGCAGATCTGGCCTTGATTGGAAAACGCCGAACGCACCAAGGTGGCCCAGTTTGCGTCGTTCGTTTCCCAGTCGGCAAAGATCAGTGTGGGATTCTTGCCGCCCATTTCCAGTGAGGTTTTCACGAAGCGCGGCGCGGCGGCAGCAGCGATCGCTGCGCCGACGCGCGTGGAGCCGGTGAAGGAAATCGCGGCGATGCCAGGATGATCGACCAGCGCTTTGCCCGCATTCGCCCCGCTGCCGTGGACGATGTTCAGCACGCCGGGCGGCAGTCCCGCATCGATGCACACCTGCGCGAACATGGCGGCTGTCAGTGGCGTGATCTCCGATGGTTTCGCTACGACCGTGTTGCCGGCAGCGAGCGCCGGCGCGATCTTCCAGGTGAACAGGTACAGCGGCAGGTTCCATGGCGAGATGCAGGCGACCGCGCCGAGCGGCTGGCGCAGGGTGTAGTTGATCGCGGCGCTGTCCATTGCGTGTGCTTCGGACGAAAACTGCGTGATCGCCGTGGCGAAGAAGTGCAGGTTGGAAACCGCGCGCGGAATATCCAGGCTGCGCGCCAGCGCGACGGGCTTTCCACTGTCGCGCGATTCGGCCTGTGCGAATTCATCGAGCCGCGCTTCAAGCAGGTCGGCGATCCGGTGCAGGAGCTGGGCGCGTTGTGCGACGGGTGTGGCTGACCACGCCGGAAAGGCGCGCTGTGCGGCAGCGACGGCAGTGTTTATGTCGGTCGCGTCCGAATCCGGACAATCGGCGTAATGTCGCGCGGTCGCCGGCTCGAATACATCCAGCCAACGATTGTTTTGCGGCGGGCACAGCTGGCCATCGACGTAGTTGGCGAGTTTCAGGAATTCGGACATGCCGCCACTGTAACGCCAGCGACGGCCGTGCGAAACAGGGCGAAGGTCACGCGAACAAGCTGCGACGCACCGGCGCGGAACTGCGCCGGTGCGCGAAAGCATTCCCTGCGATTTGGGTTACGGACAGCTCAACCCTGCCGGCATCGTCAGTCGCGTCAAATCCATGTGTCCGCTGCCGTAGCCTGCAATCGTCGAATCGAAATCGACGCGACCGTGGTTGCAGTCGCTGAAGGTAAACGTCAGCGCACCCCAAGGTTGCTGCGTGACTTTCGATGCATCGAAGTTCGGAATCCAGCGCCCGCCCTGCGGTTTATCGACCTGCGAAATCGTCGCGACGTTGCCGCTGTAGTTTCCAACGCCCAGGAACCAGGATTGCTGTGAACCATCGGGATTGAACGAGAACCAGTATGCGAGCAGGTTGTTGCCGGGCAGCACCTCAATCGCCAAGCCGTGGCCGCTCTGGTTCGGGTCGTACCAGGAGCCAGTGATGCCGGGGCCGATGGCGAATGCCGCTGCTGTCTCATTGGACGTTGTCGCCTGGTTTGCCAACCCAACGCCGACGATATCGAGCCAGTTGCACCAATCTCCGGCAGGCTGGCATTTGCTCACGTCGCCGCGCGCATCCATTGTAGAGACTGGCAATGCGCTGCCGAAAACCAGTGGATCAACGAAGTCCGTCGCATATTGTTGGCCGTGACATGGAGCCTTGGAGCCGATGCATGGCCCCTGATAGATACCCCATGCGGATACATTGAAAACGCTGCGTGTCGACAATCCCGCCAACAGGGGTGCATTGCGATCTAGTTGCACGCTCATCGCGCCGTGGTCAATGTCGACTCGGACCGGTATCGAATTCCATACAGAGAAGTCCTGTGCGCCGGGCCGACCATTCGCAATGGCGGCTTTCAGTGCTGTTTGCGTGGGGACATTGAACGGCTTGCCGCAATGCTGGAAGTAAAGCGTATCGTCCGGATCGGTGGCGTAGATCGTCAGATCGACATCATTTCCCGACCTACCGAAAAACGAGCCCGTGGACGCTACGCCATCGATATCGATGCCGACGTCCCATTCGTATTCCCCGTTGGCATCGACGTTCAGTTCCATCACCGCATCCGGTCCCAGGGCCCGGCACAGCTCGATTTCCTTCGGCAAGGATGCGACCTGGATGGTCACCCAGAACGGATCCACTGTGTTTGCCTGGCTCGGTGTTGCCGTCATCATTGCGGCGACGAATGCGGCAACGGGTGTGCCAATAATGGATGGATATCTGCGTTTCATGACGCGTACTCCACGGTGGGCCTACCTACCGTATTCGGGAGTCGCCGTCGGGAATTACACGGTCATGTCGAACAGCAACATCTGCTTCACCGGCGCGAAACTGCGGCGGTGGGCCGCGCAGGGGCCGAGTCGCTCCAGCGCGGCGAAATGTTCCGGCGTGGGATAGCCCTTGTGCCGTGCGAAACCGTAGCCGGGATGGACCGCGTCGAGTTCGCACAGGATGCGGTCGCGCGCGACCTTGGCGAGGATCGACGCGGCGCCGATGGCGGGCTCGGTGGCGTCGCCATCGACGATGGCGCGCGCGGTGCAACACAAATCTTTCGGCAAGCGATTGCCGTCGATCAACGCGAGTCGCGGTGTGGGCGCGAGTGCGGCCAGCGCGCGCGACATGCCAAGCAGAGTGGCTTGCAGAATGTTGAGACTGTCGATGTCGGCGACGCCGATTTCGATCACGCTGAAGGCCAATGCGCGTTCGCGGATTTGCGCATCGAGCGCTTCGCGTCGCGCGGCACTGAGGATTTTCGAATCGGCGAGTCCGGCGATGGGTCGCGCCGGATCGAGGATTACCGCCGCGACGACGACCGGCCCGGCCAGCGGTCCGCGGCCGGCTTCATCGACGCCGGCGGTCAGCACTTCACTCATGCACCGCGTGCAGCGTGTCGAAAACGTAGTTGTCGTAGGAATCGAGCATCGGTTTGTTCGGGCAGTCGAGATAGCGCCCCTGGCAACGCTCGCGCATCAACGCGTTGGCCTGGAAAAAAACGTCTTTCGCAACGCCGGCGACGTCCAGGATCAGCGAGCCGGCGAAACTGATGTCCAGCGCGGGGTAGGCGTAGTTGCGTGCCGGCTTGTAGTTGCTCTTGAGCATGAAGTAGGTGATGAAATTGGAATCCGGCACGCTCGGCGGCACGATCTTCTGCAACGCGCGGATCGCGCCCTCGAACGAGGGCTGGTGATCGCCGAAGTGAAACAACACGGCGGGACGTCCGCCGTCGAGCAGGGTCTTCTCGATGTGCGTGATGGCGGCGTCCGATCCGGCCAGGCGCGACAGGTAATTGGCCAGGTTCAAGTTCAGCCAGTCGTCCAGGTCCTTCGGTTTCCAGCGTCCGGGAAACAATGGTTTGTTGAATGGCGGCTGCATGGTGTTGTACGGATCCATGTGTGGGCCGTGCTGGCGCAGGGTCAGCATCATCACGAACAGCGGCTGCTTGCCAATCGTTTTCTTTTCCTGCGCGTAGATGCGGTCGAAGACCTGCACAAGGTCGCTGTCCGGAGATTCCCACGACAGGCCGTAGTCCTGACCGTCGTAGAACTTGTCGAAGCCGTAATCCTTGTAGGCGTTGCGCGCGTTGATGAAATCGCCGGTCATCGGATAGATCGCAATGACGCGATAACCGGCCGCGTGCAGCACGCGCGGCAGCGTGAAGGCGACGCGTGGCGCGAGGTTGTACGGCGCGTACAGCCCAGCCTCGCCGAAGCTCAGGTGATTCAGGCCTGTGAGCAGGGCGAATTCGCTGGTCCAGGTACCGCCACCCCAGACGTGCATCGTTGCCGGCCCGTGCGCGCGCGTGCGGCCGTCGGCCTGGAACATCTTGCGCTTGCACACCGCGGGCAGCGTGCAGTCCTTGAGCATGGACGGATCGAACGTGCTTTCCTCGAGGATGGAGACGATGTCCGGGTGTTCCTGCGCACTGGCAAACTTTGTCGTCGTGCAACGGTTGTTCGCGCAAGCCGGCGGGTTGTCCGTGGACGATTGCGTCCAGACCAGCGACTTGTCGGCGTCGGCGGCGGGCCCCGGGACCACGACCTGCGTCTGCCAGAACGAGGCGAAGAAATCGACGATGTAGTTGCGATCGTTCATCATCGCCCACATGCCTTTTTCGAACACGCCGGAAAACGGACCGCGCGGCGCGTCGATGACGACAAGCAGGACAACGGCCGCAAGCGCACCGACGCCTTGCACGAGGCGACGCGACGCGGGGCGCAGGTGCGCGAACAGGCGCGGGTGGTCCAGCCACCAGACAAGAATCAGCAGGCCCGGAATCAGCACGGCGCCGCCTATCAGCGCCGCCATTATGCTGGGATAGCGCGTGGCCACGTCGAGCAGGTCGCGGTTGAGGAAGTAGACCAGGTCCGGCGCGAGCAGGGGCGTGGTCAGGTACTTGAACTTCAGTGCGCCGGCGACAAGTATTCCGCCGAAGACGATGGTAGGCACGGCCAGCGCGAATGCCGGGCGCCGGCTCGCGAACGCGATCAGCAGGGCCGTGTCGACGATCAGTGCCAGGGCGAACAGCGTCTCGCTGCGCTCGTTCGAGGCGAACGGTCCGGCGACGAGTAGGGCGATGAATCCGATCGCGGCGATCGCGGTGACGATGCGCGTGCGTTTCGGGAGCGGCAGTCTCATTTGCGCATCATAACGGCTTGATGAGTTGCGCGATCGCGTCGGCCGCCGCCGCACTGCCGCCGCCGTGCAGGGATTCGTGCAGGCGGCAGAATTCGCCAAGCAACTCCGGCGCCGTCGCGCGCGCGCGCAGGAACGGCAACAGGGCTGCGGCCAGCGCATCGGGTTTGCAGGCATCCTGCATCAGTTCGGGAACGATTTTCCGCCCGGCGAGAATGTTCGGCAGCGAGTAGACATCGGTGCGCAGCATGCCGAGCGATTTGACGATGAAATGCGTCAGCGGCGCAATGCGGTAAGCCACGACCATCGCGCGTTTGGCCAACGCGGCTTCGAGCGCTGCCGTGCCGGAAGCAAGCAATACGGCGTCGGCGGCGATCATCGCCGCATGCGCGTTGCCGTCGATGATGCTCAAGTCGTTCGGCTGCGGTTCGAGTGTGGAAAACACGGCGCGGCATTGCGCGTTCGCCATCGGCGCGACGATGCGCAAATCCGGCAGGGCATTTTTCAGGATCGCCGTCGCGCGCAGAAAATCCGGCCCGAGCCGGCGAATCTCGCCAAGCCGGCTCCCGGGCAACAGTGCCAGCATGGGGACGTCCGGTGGAATGCCGAGCTCGCGGCGCGCGGCGGCTCGATCCGGTTCGAGCGCGAACGCATCGGCCAGTGGATGGCCGACGAAGCTCGCATCGACGCCGTGGCGTGCGTAGATCGGCGGCTCCATCGGAAACAGGCAGAGCACACGGTCGGCGCTGGCACCGATTTTTGCGGCGCGTTGCTCGCGCCAGGCCCAGACCGACGGACTGACGTAATGCACGGTGCGTATGCCGGCGCGCTTGAGTTTTTTTTCGAGGCCGAGATTGAAGTCCGGCGCGTCGATGCCGATGAAGGCGGCGGGGCGTTGCTGCAAAGTGGATTTGTACACATAGCGCCGGATCGCGAGCAATTCCGGCAGGTGGCGCAGCACCTCGACCAGACCCATCACCGACAATTTCTCGGCCGGATGCCAGATGGCCATTCCCGTTGCGGCCATTTGCGGACCGCCGATTCCGGCGAAGCGCGCGCCGGGGAAGCGCTCGCGCAGCGAACGGATCAAGCCTGCACCGAGCAGGTCGCCCGAGGCTTCGCCTGCGACGAGGACGAACAGCGGACTTGCGTCCGGCGTCATCGCACCAGGCTGCGCTGCCCGCGCTCGATGAACTCGAGCATGCGCGCCACGTCGGGTGCATCCTGCGCGGCGCGCGCGAGCTCGGCGCGCGCCTCATCCATCGACAGGCGCGAGACGTACAGCGTCTTGTAGGCGCGCTTGATCGCGGAGATGCGCTCGGGCGTGAAGCCGCGGCGTTTCAAGCCTTCGCTGTTGATGCCGCGCGGACGGCCCTGCGTGTCGGCATCGGCGGCGATCATCATGAACGGCGGCACATCGCCGCTGAGCAGTACGCCCATCCCGATGAAGGCATGCTCGCCGACCCGGCAGAACTGGTGCACGCCGGCGAATCCCGAGAGGATGACGTGATCGCCGATTTCGACGTGACCGGCGAGCGTGGCGTTGTTGGAAAAAACCGTATGGTTGCCGACGATGCAGCCATGCGCGATATGCGCGTAGGCGAGTATCCAGTTGTTGCTGCCGATGCGGGTCGCACCGCCCTTGTCGCCGCGATTGATCGTGACGAATTCGCGGATCAGGTTGTCGTCGCCGATGACGAGTTCACTGCGCTCGCCTTCGAATTTCTTGTCCTGCGAATCGCCGCCGATCGAAGCGAATGAGGCAATGCGATTGTTGCGTCCGATCTTCGTCGGACCTTGAATCACGACGTGCGGCGCGATCGTCGTGCCGTCGCCGATTTCCACGTCGGCGCCGATCACGGTGTACGCGCCGATGCTCACGTTGGCGCCGAGCCTCGCGCTCGCGTCGATTTGTGCGGTGGCGTGGATCATCAATCGGTCTTCTCGGCGCACAGCAGTTCGGCTTCGGCGACCGGTTTGCCGTCGACCAGCGCGCGGCACACGAACTGGCCCATGCGCCGGATCATGCGTTTGAGTTCGACTTCCAGCACGAGTTGGTCACCAGGCACGACGAGCCGCGTGAACTTGGCCTTGTCCACCTTTACGAGGTAGTACATCGGCGTTTTCTCATGGCGCGGCGTGGACAGGAACACGAGCAGGCCGGACGCCTGCGCCAGCGCCTCGACGATGAGCACGCCCGGCATCACCGGATGGCCGGGGAAGTGGCCCTGGAAGAACGGCTCGTTGACGCTGACGTTCTTGATTGCGCGCAGCGTCTTGCCCGGTTCAAGCGCGACGACGCGATCCACCAACAGGAACGGATAGCGGTGCGGCAGCATCGCCATGATGTGCTCGGCATCCACCGGCAAGGTGATGTGGGAATCGGATTCGGTCATGGCTTTGCGTCCTTTTTTTCCAGGGCCTGCACGCGGCGGGCCAGTTCGTCCAGATGCTTGAAACGCGCAGCGTTGCGCCGCCACTGCGCGTTTTCCTGCAGTGGCACACCCGAGGAATATTCCCCGGCGGCGCGAATGGAGCGCGTGACCAGCGCGCGCGCGGTGACGGTGACCCGATCGGCGATTTCCAGGTGGCCCAGTATGCCAGCGCCGCCGCCGATCAGGCAGTAGCGGCCGATTTTCGCGCTGCCGGCCACCGCTGCGCAGCCGGCCATCGCGGTGTGCGCGCCGATAGTCACGTTGTGCGCAATCTGGATCTGGTTGTCCAGTCGCACGTCGTCTTCGAGCACAGTGTCGCCGAGCGCGCCGCGGTCGATCGTGGTGTTCGCGCCGACCTCGCAATCGTCGCCGATGCGCACGCCGCCGAGCTGCGGTACCTTGATCCAGTGGTCTTTGTCGAAGGCCAAACCGAACCCGTCCGCACCGATCACGGCGCCCGGATGAACTAGCGCGCGCTTGCCGAGTGCGACGTCGCGCACCAGCGTCACGCGTGCGACCAGGCGTGACTGCACGCCGACGACGCAACGCTCGCCGATGATGCAATGCGGCCCGAGGATGGCACCGTCGCCGATGCTGGCGTTTTCGCCAATGACGCAGAACGGACCCACGGATGCGCTCGCCGCGATGCTCGCGTTCGCGGCGACGACGGCAGTCGGGTGGATGCCCGCTGCCGGCGCGGTGTCGCGCTCGAACAGCGCGGCGATTTTGGCGAACGCGACGTAGGGATCGGCGGCAATCAGGCAGGCGCCTATACAAGTTTCCGCATCGGCGGCGCGCAGCACCACGGCGCCGGCGCGTGTGGTCGCGAGCTGTGCGCGGTAGTGCGGATTGGCAAGGAAAGTCAATTGCTCCGGCGTGGCGGTTTGCAGCGTGCCGACGCCTGCGATGACATGGCTGCCGTCGCCGCGCAGTTGCAGATCGAAGCGTGCGGCGAGATCGCCCAGCGTGAATCGCGTCGTGGCGCTCATGGCGGCGCGCCTGCGGCCGGCTTGGCGTGGCGCAACTGGTCGAGCACGGCGTCGGTGATGTCGATGCGCGGACTGGCGTAGACCACGGGGCTGGGCACGACGAGGTCGTAGCCGTGCGTGCGCGCGTAGTCGATCACGGTATCGTTGATTTGCTGCCAGATGCGGTCGCGGTCGGCGGCTGCGCGCACGTTCAGTTCGGTGCGCAGCGCTTCGCGCGTGCGCTTGATCGCGCCGTCGAGCGTGTCGATCTGGCGCTTGAGCGCGTCGGCATCGGTTTTCGACATGATTGCGCCATCGCGCGCATAGCGCTTGTTCATGTCGGCCAGGCGCGTTTCGTCGGATTTCAGCGTGGCGTCGCGCGGCGCGAACTCGCGCTGCAGGCGGGTGCGGCTTTCCAGCATCTGCGGGGCGTTGTCGATCAGACGCTTGAGATCCACGTAGCCGACCTTGCCTGCCGCGCTCTGGGCCAGGGCCGGAAGAGGCAGAAACGCCAAGGCCAGCGCAAGCGCATTGACGTACCGCCATTTGCCAGCGCTAGCCCTCACCCGGAAACCCTTCGTCTTGCCAGACTCCCCCGAATCATACGCAATGGGCCGGTTTTGCACAGCCCCGGCGCTGATGAAGGCAGCGCCGATGAATCAGAACGTCGTGCCGAAGTTGAACTGCAGAGTTTCGCCGATATCGCCCGGTTTGGAGCGGATCGGGCGGCCAACGTTGATCACGATCGGACCGACCGGCGCCTGCCAGTGCAGGGAAATGCCGGTGGAGGCGCGCAGGGCGCCCCACGAGAATCCTTCGTTGTCGTACAGGCTGTTGCCGAGCGCCGGGTTGTTCTGGTTGAACACGTTGCCGACGTCCAGGTACCAGGACAGGCGCGTGGCGCTGTCGTCCTTGACGAACGGCGTCGGGAAAATCAACTCGAACGAGGCGACTGTCTTGAGGTTGCCACCGAGCGGCTGGCGGCAATAGTAGTTGGTGAAGTCCGTGCATCCGGGCGCCAGGGTATACGGGCCGAGGGTGTTGTCGCGGAAGCTGCGCACGTCAGATACGCCGCCGGCGTAGAAATCCTCGAAGAACGGCAGGCCGTTGATTTTTGCAGGGGCGCCGGTGACCAGGTCGCGGCCGTCGGCGGCGCGCCAGGTGTTGCCATAGCCGACCGTCGTCGAGCCTTCGAAGGTGAGTCCGTCGGTGATCGGGAAGTACTGCGCGTAACGATAAATCAGCTTGTAGTACTCGACGGTGGAGCCGGGCAGGGCGACTTCGGCCGAAAGCTGTTGCAACGAGCCATGCGTGGGGTTGAAGAATTTGTTGCGCGTGTCGTGCGCCCACGAAGCCGTCACCGACCATTCGTGGAAGGTGTTGTGGTTGAGTCGGTTGATGTAGTCGACGATCGGCTGCGGCGAATAATACGCGGTGTACGTGACCGGTTGTCCTGTGGTCGGATCGACGGTGCAGTTGCCGTTGACGTCGAAGCTGGCGCAGGCAAGATAGCCGGTAATGATCTTCGTCTTGCTCAGGCCCAGTTGCAGGTTGACGGTGTCGTTCTCCGTCACCGGCAGGCCGATGTAGGTGGAAAACGCGCCGGTGTCGCTCAGGTAGTTGGCGAGATTGGCTTCCGACTGGTTCAGCTTCGAATACGACAGGTCGTAGCCCAGGCCGATGCCGTCGGTGGTCAGATACGGTTGAAAGTACGACAGCGCGTACTTGGTCACATAATCGCTCTTGGATACGGTCAGCGCGGCGCGGTCGCCGGTGCCGAGGAAGTTGTTCTGCGACACTGAGGTGCTCAGCACCAGGCCGTACACCTGCGAATAGCCCACGCCGAACGTGAACGAACCGGACGTGGTTTCCTCGACGGTCACGTCCACGTCCACCTGGTCGTCAGTGCCCGGCACCTTGGGCGTGGTGATGTCCACCTTGCTGAAGTAGCCAAGGCGCTGCAGGCGCACCTTGGAGCGATCGATCGCAGCCTGCGAATACCACGCCCCCTCGAGCTGGCGCATTTCGCGGCGCATCACCTCGTCCTGCGTGACGGCGTTGCCCTTGAACGCAATGCGGCGCACATACACGCGCTTGCCGGGATTGACGAAGAAGTTGATCCCGACGGTGCGGTTGTCGCGGTTGATCGTGGGAATCGGCGTGACCTGCGCGAACGCGTAGCCGATGTTGGCCAGCACCGCCGTCATCTGCTGCGCGGATTTCTCGAGCTTCTGCCGCGAGAACACCTCGCCATCATGAGTAAGGATCAGCTTGCGCATGTCCGCTTCGTTCAACACCAGGTCGCCGCTGATCTTGATCTCGGAAATCTTGTATACGTTGCCTTCGGAGATGTCGGCGGTAATGTACATCGCGCGCTTGTCGGGACTGATACTGACCTGAGTCGAGTCGATGTTGAAATCCGCGTAACCGCGGTCGAGGTAGTAGGAATTGAGTTTTTCCAGGTCGCCGGAAAGTTTTTCGCGCGAGTATTGGTCGTCCTTGGAATACCACGACGTCCAGTTGCTGGTGTCGGATTCGAAATCGTCGCGGATCTGCTCCTGCGAGAACGCGTGATTGCCGACCACGTTGATCTGCTTGATCTTGGCAACCTTGCCTTCGGCGACGTTGATGGACAGTTCCACGCGATTGCGATCGAGGCCGATGACCGTCGGCTTGATGGTGACGTTGTACTTGCCGCGGTTGAAATACTGGCGGGTGAGTTCCTGGGTCACGCGATCCAGCGACAGCCGGTCGAAGGGTTCGCCGTCGGACAGGCCGATGTTCTTCAGGCCCTTGAGCAATTCCTCGGACTTGATGTCCTTGTTGCCCTTGAGCTGGATTTTGGAAATCGCCGGGCGTTCCTTCACGGTAATGACCAGGATGTCGTTCTGGCGCGAGACGGAGACATCGCTGAAGAAGCCGGTCTTGTACAGGGCGCGGATCGCCTGCGCGGCGCGTTCGTTCGTGACCTGGTCGCCTTTTTCGATTGGCAGGTAAGTGAACACCGTGCCGGAGGAAATGCGCTGCAGGCCGTCGATGCGGATGTCCGAGGCGACGAAAGGATCGAACGCATGAGCTTTGGCGGCAACACAGGCGAGCAGTAAAAGGGCGGCGATACGCTTCATCGTCGATTTCCGGGTTCGTTATTATGGGAATTGCAAAGGCCGGGCCTGCGCCGCGACCGGCTATTGTAATGTCATCCGGCGACCAGGCGCAGGATATCGTTGTAAAAAGCCAGGCTCATCAGCGCAGCAAGCGCCGCCATGCCCACGTATTGCCCGGCGATCATGGTGCGCTCGCTCACCGGACTGCCCTTGATCCACTCGATGCCGTAATACAGCAGGTGGCCGCCGTCCAGGATCGGAATCGGCAGCAGGTTGAGGATGCCCAGGCTCAGCGAGATGATCGCAAGAAACGACAGGAACCAGGCCAGGCCCATCTGCGCCGATGCGTTGGCCACCTGCGCGATGCTGATCACGCTGGACAGATTCCTGGTCGACGCCGCGCCGGTCAGCATCGCGCCAATCATGCCCAATGTCGCGCGCGTGGTTTTCCAGGTTTCGTGCAGGGCCGCGGGAATCGCGCGCAGCGGGTTGTAGCGCTCCAGCGCGTCGTGCGTATCCGCCGGCGCGACGCCGATCAGCCAGCGCGATTTACCTTCCTGCGTGTGTTGCTCGGCGGTGAGATCGAAACCCAGCACATCACCACTGCGTTGCACGGTCAGGTGCAGGTGCGGATTTTGCGCGGCAAGTTCCGGAACGAGCTTGACCAGATCCGCGAACGAGCCGACCGGCTTGTCGTTGATGGCCGTGATGCGGTCGCCTGCATGCAAGCCCGCCAATGCCGCGGCGCCGCCGCCGCTCAATCCGCCGACCACGGCGGGCGGCGGTTGCAAGCCCAGGCCGATGGCATCGAAAGTCTTGCCGTCATCGGCTGAGTCTTGCGCAAGCTGGCTCAAGGCCAAAGTGCGCGTTTGCGTCGTCCCGCCGACTGTTTGAACTTGCAGCGCGACATCGCGACGCAGCATCGCGGCCTGGGCCACGTCGAGCATGGCCGCACTCCACGAGTCCACATGATCGCCATCGACCGCGGTGATGCGATCGCCGGCCTGCAAACCCGCGGCAGCGGCAAGGCCCTGTGGCGTGCCGATCACGGGTTGGAAATCCGGACGCCCGACCACGAACATCGCCCAGAACGCGAATACGGTAAACGCGATGTTGAAAACCGGTCCGGCGACGGCGATGAGCATGCGCTTGCCGACCGGCGCGGCGTTGTATTCGCCCGGTTCGCGCGCAGCGCTTTCCGGATTTTCGGATTCGCGCGCGTCGAGAAACTTCACGTAGCCGCCGAGCGGAATCGCGCCAATCGCGTACTCGACGCCGTCGCGGCCGATGCGCGACCAGACTGGTTTGCCGAAGCCGATGGAAAACCGCAGCACCTTGACGCCACAGCGGCGCGCGACCCAGTAGTGGCCGAACTCGTGAAAGGTGACCAGCAGGCCAAGCGTGACCAGCAGCCACCAGACGGAACCAAAAAACTCGCTCATCGAATACTCAGCAGCAATGTGCCCGGCGCATGATACGTTGTGCATGCTGGCGTGCGGTTAAATCGGCGTAAATCAAGCCTTCCAGCGTATCGATCGGTTCAGCGGGCATTGCATCGAGCGTATCGGCAATAACCTCGGAGATGGCCAGGAACGGCAGCGTTCCGGCCAGAAACGCTGCCACCGCGATTTCGTTCGCGGCATTGAGGATTGCCGGCGCCGTGCCGCCGGCCGCAAGCGCACGATACGCGAGATCCAGGCACGCGAACGTCGCGCGATCCGGCGCTTCGAATTGCAACGCGCCCATGCGCAGCAGATCCAGGCTCGCCACACCGGAATCGATGCGATCAGGCCACGCCAGCGCGTGTGCGAGCGCGGTGCGCATGTCCGGATTGCCGAGTTGGGCCAGTGTCGAACCATCGGCGTATTCGACCAGCGAATGCACGATGCTTTGCGGGTGCACGACGACTTCGATCTGGTCTGGGCGTGCGCCGAACAGCCAGTGCGCCTCGATGACTTCCAGGCCCTTGTTCATCAGCGTGGCCGAATCGACCGAAATCTTGCGACCCATGACCCAGTTCGGATGCGCGCAGGCCTGATCCGGCGTGACGTTGGCAAGTTGCGCGCGCGTGCGTCCACGAAACGGCCCGCCCGAGGCGGTGAGCACGATGCGGCGTACGCCGGCTTTTTGGAGATCCGGTCTGCCGTTTGGCAGACATTGAAAGATTGCGTTGTGTTCCGAGTCGATCGGAATCAACTCACCGCCGCCGTTGCGCAAGGCATCGAGTAACAACGGTCCGGCCATGACCACCGCTTCCTTGTTCGCCAGCAGCAGGCGCTTGCCGGCGCGTGCCGCGGCCAGCGTCGAATCCAGACCCGCCGCACCGACAATGGCGGCAATGACAATATCCGCGTCGCCAGCCGCGGCTTCGCGCAATCCGGTATCGCCGGAGGCGGCGCGCGTCGGCAGGTTTGCCGCGGCGAGCTTGCCGCGCAGCTCGGATTCAAGCGCGGCGTCGGCGATCACCGCGAGTCGCGGACGATGCTTCGCGCACAGCACGACCAGTGCATCCACATTGCGGTTCGCGCTGAGCGCGCTGATGGCAAAGCGACTTGGATGGCGCGCGATCACGTCCAGCGCGCTGGCGCCGATCGAGCCGGTGGCGCCGAGAACCGCGACGCGCTTCATAGGCCAAGCAGCAGTTTGCCGAGCGCAAATAGCGGCAGCAGCGCAAAGATGCCGTCGAGGCGGTCGAACACGCCGCCGTGGCCAGGGAACAATGCGCCGGAATCCTTCACGCCGGCGTGGCGTTTGATCAGACTTTCGAACAGATCGCCGACCACCGAGAAACACACGCACAGCAGGGCCAAGGCGACGAGCGCGAGCAGCCGCAAATCCTGCACACCGAGCAGCCAGCCGCCGATTGCCGCGACGATGGCTGTGGCGACGAGTCCACCGTATACGCCGGCCCAGGTTTTGCCGGGACTGATGGCCGGTGCAAGTTTGCGTCTACCCCAGCGCTTGCCGGCGAGGTAGGCGAAACTGTCCGCCGACCAGCCGAGCACGAGCGCGTACAGCGCCCAGCCGTGACCGTGACTCGGCGCGGCGTGAATGCGCATCAGCGCAATCCATGAAGGAAACACGACGAGTACGCCGACCACCAATTTGAGCAGCGTGTTCTCGCGCGTCGGTGCGGCGGCGAAGCTGAAACGCTTGAGCCAGGCCAGCGCGACGACCCACCACAGCGCGCCGGCGGCAACGACGATCATGACGGCATCCTCATCGCGGTAGCGCCACAGCGCCCAGAACGCCAGCGCGGCCAGAGCCAGCAGCAGGCCGCGCAGGCGGCGGTCGCGCAGGCCGGACATCCGCGTCCATTCCCACACGGCGAGCAGGCACAGACCGGCGATCACGGTGGCGAATGCCGGCGTCGGCAGCAGCAACACCAGCGCGATGGCCAGTGGTGCGAGCAACAGGGCGGTGACGATGCGCTGCTTCATGGGGATGTGACTCCGCCGAATCTCCGTTCGCGCCGCGCGAATTCGTCGATCGCGCGCTCCAGGCAGTCCGCGTCGAAATCCGGCCACAGCACGTCGCTGAAATACAGTTCGCTGTAAGCCGTCTGCCAGAGCAGGAAATTGCTGATGCGCTGCTCGCCGCCGGTGCGGATGAACAGGTCGACTGGCGCCAGGCCGGCGAGGCAGAAGAAGCGCGCGATGGATTTTTCATCGATCGCTTCGGCGGCGATTTCGCCGCGTTGCGCGGCGAGCACGGCCTGCTTCGCGGCATTGGCGATATCCCAGCGCCCGCCGTAGTTCACCGCAATGTTCAGTGCGAGCTTGGCATTGCCATGGGTTTTTTCGATCGCCGCGAGCATGCGCTCGCGCAACGCCGGCGCGAAAGCGGACAGATCGCCGATGAAGTCGATGCGTACGCCATAACCGTGCAATTCATCGACTTCACGGTCGAGCGCTTTCAGGAACAATTCCATCAACGCGCCGACTTCGTCTTTCGGTCGCCGCCAGTTTTCGCTGGAAAACGCGAACAGGGTCAGCGCGGCAATGCCGCGACGCAGGCAGAATTCGATCGTCGCGCGCACGGCTTTCTGTCCGGCGCGATGGCCGAACGCACGCGGGCGATGGCGCGCCTTCGCCCAGCGCCCGTTGCCGTCCATGACGATCGCGATATGCCGCGGATCGGCCGATGTGGAAATTTCCACATTTGCCGGATATGGCGCGGATTCTGGAGAGTTCAGGTTGCCTTCCACGGCGCGCGGCTCACAGCGCCATCAATTCATCTTCCTTCGCCTTGACTACCGCGTCGACGTCCTTGATCGACTTGTCGGTCAGCTTCTGCACTTCGTCTTCGGCGCGGCGCTCCTCGTCCTCGGTGATCTTCTTGTCCTTGAGCAGTTCCTTGACGTTGTGCATGGCGTCGCGGCGGATGTTGCGGATCGCAACCTTGGCGTTTTCACCCTCGTGCGAGACGTGCTTGGCCAGGTCTTTGCGGCGTTCCTCGGTGAGCGCCGGCATGATCAGCCGGATCGTCGTGCCGGCCGTGGTCGGGTTGAGCCCGAGGTCGGAGGCGAGAATGGCCTTTTCGACCGGCTGCACCATGTTCTTTTCCCACGGCGTGATCGTGAGCGAGCGCGCATCGGAAACGACGACGTTGGCGACCTGGCTTAGCGGCACGTCCGAGCCGTAGTAATTGACCTTCAGATGCTCGACCAGCGCCGTGCTGGCGCGGCCAGTGCGCACGCGTTGCAATTCGTGGCGCAGCGCATCGACGCTCTTGGTCATGCGTAGCTGGGCATCGGATTTGATGGTGGCGAGCATGCGCGACTCCGCGGATATTCTAGGTTGCGCGGAGTATAGCAGCGCCGCGAAACGCACCGGCACCTCCCTGTGCCGATGCGGACTCGACGCGGGTACTCCTGGCTACTCGAAATCGCCAGTGAAAATGTGGTCGGCAAGATGGATGTAGCCGCCGACGAAGTCGATCTGCGGATACCAGCTCACCGCCGTTGAACAGGGCGACGTGCAATTCTGCACATTGCCGCCGGGACTGCCGACGGGAGTACCCAGCCGCAGCGGGCTGACGGTATCGTATGCGTAGGGCTGCTGCGAGTTGCCGCTCGGGTACGCGCCAATAGCATCTTCACCCATCAGACTATGCGCGGACAGTCCTGCGAGTGCAGTCGCATTGTGGTCAGCCTGAATGACGATCTTGCCCGTATTCGCATTGGCACTGACGGGCAGGTCGGCATCTTTCACGAAATTGTTCTGGGTCGAATCCCAGTGGTCGATCTCTGCCTGCAACGCTTGTCCGAGTGGGACGTTATTAGGAGCGCAGGTCGCGGCTTGCGGGATCGTTACCGCCGTGACTATGGTGTCGAGGCCGCCGGATCCGGTATTCGTGTTGTTATCTACATCAAGCGCAGCATCCCATTCCGAATCGCTGAACGCGCTGGATTGTGGATACCGGCACAGCGACATCGTCGCGGGCAGTCCGGCCATGTCGAACTCGAAGTACACGGTGCCTGTGCCGTACGCCGCGATCTGCGCCGTGGTCGTTGCGGATGCGCCGAGCAGGTCGACGAGTCCGTACCACGAAGCCGTCGGGCTGCACGGCGCCGAGCACTGCTGCACATCGCCCGCCGGATCGGTCATGCCGCTCAACGTTGAGAATGTGCCGCCGTTGTCGTAGGCGACGTTCGGGGTGGAGCCGGTTGGCGTATAGCTGCCTTGCGCACCGGTGTATATGGAGGCGATGCCTTTCATGTTTGCCAATGGCCCGATCAGCGGCGCGGTCATCGTGATCGTCCTGGCCGTGAAGTCGAAGCTCAGATTGACCGGTATGTCGCTCGGCATGTATCCGCCAGGCGTTGTGCGATCCCAGACCCCTATGGCCGCGATGACGCTCGACTGCGTGCTCGCCGTATGCGGCGAGCAGGGGTAAGTTTGCTGAAGCGTCTCGGCGACGAGAACGACTTCCACGCCGCCCGAATTCGTACCATCAGAAGCGACGCCGGGAGTTGCCGGGTTGGCGTCCGTGTCAATACCGACCTGCCAACCTTCGTCGAAGCTGAACGTCTGGATCGCCGTCGGATCGCGGCACAGAGTGATCGTGGTGGGCAGATTAGCGAGTTGCAGGGTGACCGAAAGTGAATTGGGCTGCGCTACCGCAATCGAGGTGGTGGTGTACGCGAGAACTACGGCAAAAAGCGAGAGCAGGGAACGCATGATGTCCTCCGACTGTGGCGGGTTCCATCATGTGTTCCGTAATTCGTCGGAGGAATTACATGCTCCGGTAAAACTCGCCGCTGCCACGCAGTTTCAAGGCGACGCATCTTTTCCGTCTGTGGAGAATCACCCATGTCGTACGAATGCGCCGATGCGGTATGCGCGCAACGAAGTTGGAGCGCGGCTCAACGAGCGAGGGGTTGCGAATCTGCCGGTTCCAGTGTCAACGCCAGGAACAACAGGCCAGGGCTCGCAGCGGGCGGCGCTTCCAGGGAAATGGCGACGACCGGGCGATTGGGTTCGGGGTTTTCCAGATGCACCACGGCGCTGGGTATCGCCGCTGCTTCGCCGCTGTCGGCCAAGCCATAACCGTGCATGCCCGTTGCGTAATTGCCGAGCCAGCCGATGCGCGGCTTGAGTGGATTGTCGATGGCGGCGATGTCCAGGTACGAGAACGTATCGCGGCCATCGAGGATGGCCAGCACGCGCTCGCTGCCGTCGGCGTAATGCAATCGCACCGCTCCGACTTCCCCCACAACGGATTGGTGCTGCAAAACCAGCGCATCGATCGCGGCAATGTGCTGCGGCGCGATGCGCAACGGCTTTGAGGACGCGGGAAATTCGGTATTGAGCAGGTTCTGCGGCTTGCCGGACAACTGCACCGCGCGGCCAAGCAGGAAATCCACGCCGTCGTAGCGTTGCAGCCCGTGCGGCAGCGTGGGCAGGCTCTGCGCACGCGGCGGCACGCGCGATGCCCGGTTCATCAGTTCGCGCGGATCGACGTTGGTGATGGCGTCGAGGTTCAGTGGCGCAAAGCGCGAATCCGCAACCGGCGCGGCGACGTGCGCGTTGACGGTCGACATTGGCGCTTGCTCTGGCGTCGGACCCGGATCGGTGGCGCGCAGCCTGCGGCGCTGTTCGGCCGACAGTGGTGGTGGCGGCTTGCCCTGATCCGCGAAATCGCGCAGACGCAAATCCTGTTCGATCTCGGCCACGGGCCGGGCGTCGGCGACGATGCGCCACGCGAACCAATGCCCGCTCATCGTGCGGCCGACGAGGCGCGAACCATCCGCCGCAAAGGCAAGCTGCTGCACCACGTCGTGATTGGGCAACGCCAACTTGAAGTCCGGTACCAGCCGCTGGTTGCGGTCGATGTCGAACAGGGTCACGCCGTCGAGCGCGCCGAGCGCAAGCAGATTTCCGTCCGGGCTGAGCGCGCCGGCATTGACGCGGTTCTTGGAATTCGCCACGGCCAGGGTTCTTGTCGCGGCGCTTGCGCCGTCGAACGCGATCGCCGAATACGTCTCAATGACGCCGTTTGCGTGCGGCAACGGCAGCAGCGCAAATTCGGCGTAGGCGTCGATCTTGTTCTTGCCAAGCCGTTTGCCGCTCGCATCCCAATGCCAGAGCAGGCTTTTCTGATCCCCGCCCCATTCGGGTGATCCGCTCAGGCTCCACACGCTGCGGTTGTCGGCGAAACGGGCGTCGACGATCTGCGCACGCGGCTTGTCGTCGAGCAACAGGTTTTGCGCGATCTTGGCCGTGTCAGTGTCGACGATGCGCAGCACGTTGGAATCGTCCGCGATGGTGTTGCGGTGTTCGAACACGAGCAGGCGACGGCCGTCGTCGGACAAGCGCAGCGCGCCGAGCGGGCCGCGCAAGTCGATGAGTGCGCCACGTTGTTGGCCGCTCGTCAGGTCGATGATGCGCACCTGCTCGAAGAACTTGCGGTCATGATTGCTGCCGGTCGAAATCGCCAGCATCGGTGCATGTGCGGCGAGGCCGAGGCGCAAGGGCGAATCGGGCAGGGTGATCGCGGGCCAGCACGGTGTGCCGTCTTGCCAGTTCCAGCTGGAAAGTTCGCGCCCGGCGATGGCGATCAGGCGTGTGCCGCTGCCGTCCAGTCCGGCGAAGGTCGGCGCTTCGGGCAGCGCAATGGTTTTGCCAACGGCTTGGCCGGTCGCGACATCGAACACGTTCACGCGATTGCCGTCCGCCGAGACGAGATGCCGTCCGTCGAAGCGCAAGGTATCCGACACCATCGGCGCGGCGTTGCCGCCGACGAATGGTGTCCAGCGCACGCGCCACAGCTTGAGCTGGTGGTTGTCGCTGGTCGCCATCAGGTGCGAGCGCGCATCGCGCGCCAACGCGAAGCGCGATCCGCTGGCGACCATCGGCGGTGCGGCGGCGACCGGCGCATGCAACGGAAAGCCCGGTTCCGGAAGACGCCACACGATCGCATTCGTGTCCGCGTGGCGCGTCAGCACGGTGGCGGCGTCCGGGCCGAAATCGGCATCGTTCAGATAGCCGGGATCGGAATTGCCGGCAAGCATGACCGGTGTCACGACCGGATCGAGGCTGCGCGCGTCGAACACGCGCATTTCGCCCGGCTCGTTCGACGCCGCGAGCAGGCGGCTGTCGTCGGTGCTGAAGCGCAGCCGCGAAATCCATCCGTTGAATCGCGAGTGCAGCCACGTCTTCTTGCCGGTGGCGAGGTCCCACACGACGAGCTGCCCGGATGTCGTGCCAATGGCAATTTCCCTGCCGTCATGGCGCGGTGCCCAGGCGGTTGCGCGATCCTGCTCCGTGGTC
>Ga0207654_10000066_pt1 | contig 68652 bp, 62 predicted proteins | sample KBSC64metaG_FD_184355 | JGI IMG/M metagenome (GOLD analysis project Ga0207654, IMG submission 184355) | Corn rhizosphere microbial communities from Kellogg Biological Station, Michigan, USA - KBS C6-4 metaG (SPAdes) (version 2) | ecosystem: Host-associated > Plants > Roots > Rhizosphere > Soil...
GGCGTTACCGCCGGATTTGTACACTTTTCCACAAAGCAATTCGTACAGAATTAGGCCGAGCGCGTACACGTCGCTTGCGGTGGTTACCGCCGCGCCGCCGAGCTGCTCGGGGCTGGCATATTCGGGCGTGAACGCGCGCAGTTCGGTTGCGCGTTCGCCGCTCGCATCCGGTGCGTTCAGGCGCGCGATGCCGAAGTCGAGCAGAGCCGGCGTGCCATCCTGCCGCACCATCACGTTGGCGGGCTTGAGGTCGCTGTGCACGATCAGGTTCTGGTGCGCGTGATGCACGGCCTCGCACAACTGCCGAAACAGGCGCAGGCGCTGCGCCAGCGGCGGCCGGTTCGCATCCAGCCATTGCGCGAGCAGCACACCGTCGACGTATTCCATCACCAGGTAGGGCTGGCCCTCGTCCGTGGTGCCGCCATCGAGCAGACGCGCGATGTGCGGATGCACGAGACCGGCGAGCAACTGGCGTTCGCGGCGCAGGCGCTCTAGCGCGGCGGACGTTGGGAAGCCGCGGATCAGCTTGATCGCGGCGCGGCTTTCGTATTCCGCGTCGGCGCGCTCGGCGAGGAACACGCTGCCCATGCCGCCGCGGCCGAGTTCGCGCAGGATGCGGTAGTTGCCGATGCGCCGCCCCAGCCACGGCGCAGCGTCGTCGAAATGCTCGGCCGTGCCCTGCGCGATGCTCGCGGCCAGCGGATCGTGCGCCTGCGCATCGGCCGCGAGCAGCGTTTCGAGTTCCGCGCGCAACGCCGTGTCGCCGGCGCAGGCCGTGTCCACGAACCGTTCGCGCTCGGCCGGCGCCAGCACGACCGCGGCATCGAACAATTCCTGCAGGCGCGTGAACCGGCTCACAGGGCGCTCAGGCAGCCAGTTCGCGCTTCAGCCACGCGCGTCCGAAGCGCAGGCCGCGATCCACCGTCGGCACCGAAACATCGAGCACGTGCGCGATTTCGTCGCGGTTGAGGCCGCCGAAATACGTCAGCTCGATGATCTTGCCGGTGCGTGCGTCCTCGTCTTCGAGCCGGCGCAGCGCCGTATCCAGTGCCAGCAACTCTGGCGTGGTGGCCGCCGCTGCGGCTTCGGCAGTCAAGGTGACGTGCAGCGCGCCGCCACCGCGCTTGTCCGCCGCACGTGCGCGCGCGTGGTCGATCAGCACGTTGCGCATGTGCAAGGCCGCCAGCGCGAAGAAGTGCGCGCGGTCGCGCCAGTCGACATCGGCATTGCACAGGCGCAGAAAACTCTCGTGCACCAACGACGTCGGATCCAGCGTGGACGGCTCCGCGCCGCGCAGGCGTTGGCGCGCCAGCGTGCGCAGGTGCGCGTAGACCAGCTCGGTCAGTTGCGGCAGCGCGCCGGCATCGCCATCGCGCCAGGCGTGCAGCAACGCGGTGATCGGCGTCTGCGGCGTAAGCATTGGCGAAGTGTAGCGGTCTCCCGGTGCCGATTGCAGCGCCCAATGATAGGAATGGGCGCGGATTCACGTTTCTCCCGAACGAAACCCGCCGGAGACCATCATGCAAGCGAACCACCGCCTCGTCGCACGCGCCCTGAGCGCGATCATTTTCGCATTCACTGGCACCGCACACGCGGCCAGCAACATCACCGTGGACGACACCGGCGACACCACGATCAACGACGGCCTGTGCAATTTGCGCGAAGCGATCATCGCGGCGAACAGCCAGCAATCCTTCGACGGTTGCCTGTTCAGCGGCAGCGGCAGTCCGACCACGATCTCCTTCGCCATCGGCAGCGGCTTGCAGACGATCAACGTCGGCAGCCAGCTTCCGCCGATTACCGTGCCGGTCGTCATCGACGGCCTGACCCAGCCGGGCGCGAGCTGCACTGCGTGGCCGCCGACGCTGGAGATCCAGATCAGCAGTCCAACGAACGGCCAGTACAACGGCCTGACCCTCAATCCCGGCTCCGACGGCAGCACGATTCGCGGCCTCGTCATCAACGGCTTCAACAACAACCAGGGCTACGCCTACAACTTCAATGCCGCGATCAATATCGTGAGCGGCGCCAACCACGTCGAATGCAATTTCCTCGGCACGCTCGCCGACGGCACGACGGCGGCACCGAATCTGCGCGGCGTGGACATCAACAGCGCGAACAACAACGTCATCGGTTCCGACGGCACCGCCAAGGCGTATTTCGCGCGTAACCTGATCTCCGGCAATACCTACGGCCAGGTCGATACGCGCGGCAACGCACTGAGCGGCAACATCATTGCCGGCAACTACATCGGCACCGACGTCACCGGCAGTGTGGCGATGAGCAATCAAGGCGGCGCCGATGGCGTGGACATCAACGCCAATCCGGGACCGGCCAGCGGCAATTACGTCGGCTGGAACGGCTCTGGCGATCCGGTCCTGATGCGCAACGTCATTTCAGGCTTCACCGGTACTACCTATGCCGGCGTGAACATGACTGTCGGCGCATACGCCAATGTGGTTGCGGGCAATTACATCGGCACCGATGCGACCGGCACGAAGGCGATTCCGAACTTTTTCGGGATCGAACTCGGCAGCAACTCCAGCGTGTACGGAAATGTGATCGGCAATCTGGGTGCGCAGGACCCGGCTTCGGCGCGCAATGTGATCTCGGGCAACAGTTTCACCGGCGTCGACATCAATGCCGCCAACGGAACGCACGACAATGCCGTGATCGGCAATTACATCGGCATGGACGCGACCGGGGCGCCGCTCGGCAACGGCCAGTATGGAATCTCGATGGATTACGCATCCGCAAACACGCTGGTGGCGCGCAACTGGATCGCCGGGCAAGGCACTGCGATCCGCTTTTTCGGATCGGGCAGCTTCGGCGGCGGCAGCACGGCAAGTTTCATCAACAATTCCGCTGGCGGCAATACCGGCCTGCCGGCGCTGGATTCGCGCGACAACTGCGTGCTCGGCGGCACCGGCGTGCTCGTGAATGCGCAAGGTGCCAATGTGCCGAGTCCGAATACGTTCGCGAACAACTGGTGGGGCGCTGGCAGCGGCCCGAACACATCCGGCGCGAGTTCGGCGGACGGCAGCATCGCCGCGACACCATGGCTTACCGTACCGGCGGCGGTTTGCGACGACACCATCTTCCGCAACGGCTTCGAAGCGCCCTGATCGCCACTCCCGCAATCGGCTAGAATTCCGGGCATGTATTCGCAATGCCCGGAATGCCTGACCATCTACAAAGTCGGCGCAGCCATGCTGGCGCAGTCGCATGGCAGCATGCGCTGCGGGCACTGCAACGCGGTATTCGACGCATTGCGCACATTGACCGAGCAACTGCCCGACGAGACGGTGCGGCACCTGCTCGCGCATCCTGGCGATGAAGCTCCGCCGCAACTAGCGGTGCCGGCCATGCGCCCGTCGGCCGGACAGCAGCAGGCATTGTTGTTCGATCCGGACGAACGTCCCACACGTACGCCGGCGCAACGTCGCGCGCACGCGCCGGCATTCGCGCGCACACGCCACGCACACGCGGTGGCGCGCAACTGGCCGTGGGCGCTGGGCGCGCTGGGCCTTGCGCTGTCGCTGCTCGCCCAGATCAGCTATGCCGAACGCGCGGTTCTGCTCGACGACGCACATCTGCGACCGCTGCTCGATCGCACCTGCGTGGTCGTCGGCTGCCACCTGCCGCTGCGCCACGATCCGGTAAAACTGGAATTGCTCTCGCGCGACATTCGTCCGCATCCGTCGGTGCCGAACGCGCTGATCGTGTCGGCCACGCTGCGCAACGACGCGAATTTCGCACAGGCGTTTCCCGAAGTGGAGATCACGCTGTCGGACCTCGATGAAAACCGCATCGCCATGCGCCGCTTCCGGCCGCAGGAATACATCTCCGACAGCCGCAGTCTCGCGGCTGGCCTGGCGCCCGGCGCAACCGCCGCGCTCGTATTCGAGGTCGCCGATCCGGGCAAGAACGCGGTCGCGTTCGAATTCAAGTTTCTGTGATCGCGGCACTTATCAAGCACGGCGCTTGGCGCTAGACTCCCTGCCCCGTTGCCATTCGCGCGGCGGGAATGCCAAGGAAGCAACCGCGATGCTCGCCGCCGAACCCATCCCCGCCAGCCATGTCGACGCGGCCGCCGAGACTGTGTTGCAGCCGGCGCTGTCCGACTGCGTCGCGCGCGCAGTACGCCGTTATCTGGCCGACCTCGACGCGCACAATCCCGAGGGGCTTTACGAGCTGGTGCTGGGTGAAGTCGAGAAACCGCTGCTGCGCGAAGTGCTGCGCTGGAGCGAAGGCAACCAGAGCCGCGCCGCGCAGGCGCTGGGCATCAACCGCGCGACTTTGCGCAAGAAATTGGCGCTGCGCGGGCTGAGCTGAAAAACCTGCTGCGTTCGATGTTGCGGGCCAGCCGTGCGCCGCCACGCGTATAATCACCAGCTTCCCACAGCAGATATTCGCATGTTCGATTCGACTCTGGCACCGATCCGGCGCGCACTGCTGAGCGTATCCGACAAGACCGGTCTCATCGATCTGGCGCGCGGGCTCGACGCGCTCGGCGTCGTGTTGATTTCCACCGGCGGCACCGCGCGCGCGCTGCGCGAAGCCGGGTTGGCGGTGCACGAAGTCGCCGACGTCACCGGCTTTCCGGAGATCATGGACGGCCGCGTCAAGACCCTGCATCCGAAAATCCACGGCGGCCTGCTCGGCCGGCGCGGCCAGGACGACGCGGTGATGGCCGCACACGGCATCGAAGGCATCGATCTTCTGGTCGTGAACCTGTATCCCTTCGCGCAGGCAACCGCCGCGCCGGATTGTACGATGCACGATGCGATCGAGAACATCGACATCGGCGGACCGGCGATGCTGCGTGCCGCCGCCAAGAACCACGAACACGTCGCCACCCTGGTCGACCCGGCCGATTACGCCGAGCTGATCCAGACCCTGCGCGCGGACAACGGCACCACGCTGGATCTGCGCCGCCGTCTCGCCGCCAAGGTTTACGCGCGCACCGCACGCTACGATGGCGCGATCGCGAACTGGCTCGGCGCGCGCTTGAATGCCGACGGCGTCGAACAGTTTCCGCCAAGTCTGCACCTCGTGTTTGCGCGCAACGGCACGCTGCGTTACGGTGAAAATCCGCACCAGAATGCCGCGTTGTACCTGGAGCGCGATGCCGCGCCCGGCTGCGTGGCCACGGCGCGGATACTGGCCGGCAAAGAGTTGTCCTTCAACAATCTTGCCGATGCGGATACCGCGCTGGAATGCGTCAAGGCGTTCCGCAAGGCGCCGGCTTGCGTCATCGTCAAACACGCCAATCCCTGCGGTGTGGCGATCGGCACGACCGCGCGCGAGGCCTACGACAAGGCCTACGCGACCGATCCGGTATCGGCATTCGGCGGCATCATCGCGTTCAACCAGCCGCTCGACGTGGCGACCGCGCAATCCATCCTCGATCGCCAGTTCGTCGAAGTGGTCATCGCGCCGGAAATCGATGCGGCCGCGCTCGCTGCGTTCGCGAAAAAACCGAATGTGCGCGTGCTCGCCAGCGGCGATTGGCCGGAACAACCCGCGCCGACGCTGGATTTCAAGCGCATCAGCGGCGGACTGCTGGCGCAGGACACCGACCGCGACACGCTGTTGTTGTCGGATCTGAAAGTCGTGTCCCGGCGCGTGCCCGACGCCGACGAATTGCGCGACCTGCTGTTCGCCTGGCATGTGGCGATGTACGTCAAGTCCAACGCCATCGTCTACGCGCGCCAGGGCTGCACGATCGGCATCGGCGCCGGACAGATGAGCCGCGTGATCAGCGCGAAGATCGCCGCGCTTAAGGCCGAGGAAGCCGGGCTCGACGTCGCCGGCAGCGTGATGGCGTCGGATGCGTTCTTCCCGTTCCGCGACGGCATCGACGCGGCGGCAAAAGCGGGCATCCGCGCCGTGATCCAGCCCGGCGGTTCGATGCGCGATGCCGAATCCATCGCCGCCGCGGACGAGCACGGCATGGCGATGGTGTTTACCGGCGTGCGCCACTTCAGACACTGAACCATGAAAGTCCTGGTCATCGGCAGCGGCGGGCGCGAACACGCACTGGCCTGGAAGCTCAAGCAATCCCCACGCGTCAGCGAAGTCGTGGTCGCGCCCGGCAACGCCGGCACCGCGACCGAGTTCGGCGTGCGCAACGCCGCCGTCGCGATGCACGACGTCGATAATCTGCTGCAACTTGCAAAAGTGGAAAATGTTGCATTGACCGTGGTCGGCCCCGAAGTTCCGCTGGTCGCGGGCGTCGTCGACCGCTTTCGCGGTGCAGGACTGCGCTGTTTTGGCCCGCGCCGGCTCGCCGCACAGCTCGAAGGCTCGAAAACCTTCGCCAAGGAATTCCTCGTCCGCCACAATATTCCGACCGCGCGGCATGCTGCGTTCGACCGGCTCGAACCCGCGCTCGCCCATGTGCGCGCGCACGGCGCGCCGATCGTGATCAAGGCCGATGGCCTCGCCGCCGGCAAGGGCGTGGTCGTCGCACTGACCCTGCCCGATGCCGAACAGGCGCTGCGCGACATGCTCGGCGCGCACGCTTTCGGCGATGCCTCGGCGCGCGTCGTCGTCGAGGAGTTCCTCGACGGCGAGGAAGCCAGCTACATCGTGCTGTGCGATGGCCGCCGCGCACTGCCGCTGGCGACCAGCCAGGACCACAAGCGCCGCGACGACCGCGACCTCGGCCCCAACACCGGCGGTATGGGCGCGTATTCGCCGGCGCCGGTGGTCACGCCGGAAGTCGAGAAACGCATCCTGCGCGAAATCATCGAGCCAACGATTGCAGGCATGGCTGCCGAGGGCGCACCGTTCATCGGATTCCTGTACGCGGGCCTGATGATCGACAAGTTCGGCGCGCCGCGCGTGATCGAGTTCAACGTGCGGATGGGCGATCCGGAAACACAGCCGATCATGCTGCGGCTCAAATCCGATCTCGTGGACCTGATCGACGCCGCCCTGGACGGCCGCCTGGACAAGGTGAGCGCGAGCTGGGACACGCGTGCCGCACTCGGCGTGGTGCTGGCCGCGCATGGTTATCCCGGCAAGGTGCGTCTGGGCGATGCGATTAGCGGACTCGACGCGGATTTCGGCGCGGATGTGAAAGTCTTCCACGCCGGCACCAAAATGGAAGACGGAGAAGTCGTCACTGCCGGCGGCCGCGTGCTGACCGTGTGCGCGCTCGGCGATGACTTCGCCGACGCGCAGAAGCGCGCCTACGAAGCGGTACGCAAGATCAAGGCCGACGGATTGTTCTGCCGCCGCGATATCGGCTGGCGCGCGATCAAACGCTGATCGTATTGGCCTTGCGGCGGCGCAAGCCAAGCCAGGTCAGGCCAAAAAGTCCGAGCACCAGCAAACCCAACGAACGCAGCCCAAGTACCGGCGTCGGCACCACAGGTGGTGGCGGCGGCAAGTTGAGATCGCTCACCGTGAACGCGCCAGGCGCGAAACTGAAGATGCGCACTTCGTCGATCTTGCCGTCAAAGACTTCCGGCGGGGCGACCGGTGGAGAAAAAAAACCGAGCGGATTTGCTCCAATTCCCATACCGCCGGATGGCGCATTCGGACCTGCTGCCGTGGTGTAACTGGCCACACCGTTGACGTAGAACGTGGTGGTGCCGTTGTCGCGCACCAGCGCAAGCTCCATCCATTGCGTGGAAATCGGTGTAACGGGTGCACCGATATTTCCGCCGTAAAGCAGACCGTAATCGGTACCAAGCCGGTAAATGCCCCAGCCGGCATTACTGGTATTGCCGTTGTAGGCGATGGTGGCGTTGCCCGTCGTGCTGCCGCCGGATTTGACCCAAGCCTCGATGCCGAAATTGTCAGTGAGAGCGGAGGCAACCCCGGCAGAGTTCGTGTACCCGTCGGTCGTGCCGTTGAACGCCACCGACAAGGTGCTGCCGATGCGCGGTGGCACGTCGGACGAATACGTCGGCGCGCCGACTTTGTTCAGATTGAATGCGCCGACGCTATCGACTGTCGTCGCGGCGCCCGTGCCGCCCGCGGTCGCACCGGAATCGGCCTCGCCCAGATGCCATTGGTTGAGTACCGTGATTGTCGCCTGTGCCGGTACAGCCGCGACGGCCAGCACCAGACTCGCGAAAATCGGCAAAACCTGACGCATGGCGATCCCCTTTCTTGTTTAGGCACGGACTGATTGCGTCCGGACGGGCGGCGCATGATTGCGCTGTGCAGCGGCAGCCGTCAACACTTCTTGCGCAGATGCAGGATGTTGCGGCCGTCCACGTGCTCGTAGCGGAAATCGTCCATCAGTTGGCGCACCAGCGGAATGCCATGGCCGCCGATGCGTGCGGCGTCGATGCTGTCGCCCATGGGTAGCGGCCGCCAAGTGGTCGGGTCGAACGGCTCGGCAAGATATTCGATGGTCGCGTCCACCGCGCCGGGCGAACGCGCCAGTTGCAGGTCGATCGTGCCCGTTGCCTGCTGCGCATGCATCAGCACGTTGGTGAGCAATTCGTCGACGGAGATCTGCAGGGCGCGCAGCGCGGTTTCCGGCACGCTCGGCAGCAGGGTCTTTTCCATGCGCTCGTTGAAGCGGCCGATCGCGGCGCGATCGCGTTCGACGCGCAGTTTCCAGACCACGCCCGTCGTGACGACGGGCGCCACGGCCTGCGGCCTGCGCCGCCAGCGTCCCAGAAGTTCGCGCCATCCCGCCATGCGCCAATGCTGACGAAAACGGCGCGGCTTGGCAACGTCAGGGTTTTTTCGGCGGCGGCGCGAGCGTTTCGAGCAGCGGTGGTTTGACGTAGGCGTGCGCGGCGGGCCAGGGTTGCGCGGGCACTTTCTTCGCGTCGAACTCCCGCATGGTCTTGCGGTACATGGCCGCGCGCGCGCTGTCGTTCATGCGCACCGCCTCGAAGATCGCCTGGGCCTGCGACTTCTGCGCATCCTCGAACTTGCCGTTCGCCGCCTGCGCCAGCGCGAGCGCGGTGGATTCGCCGGCGTCGGGACGCTGCTTGTACAAGGCTTGCGCATAGTCCAGCGCCATGCGGCGTTCGTCCGCCGAAGCGGCCGGACAGGTGCTGGCCAGACGCACGAAAATCTGCATCAGGTCGCCGTCCTGCGCGCGCTTGATCAGGCGCCGGTTGACCTCGTTCAAGGCATCGCTGCATTGCCCGGCCATGGCCTGCGCGGCGGCAAAGCGCGCTTCAGCGCTGACGTCGCCGTCGAGGATGCGCACGAGCTGCCGGTACTGCTCGGCCGCCTGCGCATAATCGCCTTGCCGCATCAGCGCGTTGCCGAGCAGCAGGCGCGCGTCGGGTTGATTGGCGTCGGCACGCACGGCGCGCTGGTAAAACGGCAATGCCTGCACGGAGGAACCGGCGAATTCATGGACCATGCCTTGACTCAAATTCGCGCCAGCATCGTCGGGCGCGAGCTTGAGCGCGCGCGTCGCTTCATCCTGCGCAAAGGCGGGGTTGCCGAGCAATCCGTCCAGACGCGCGAGCAGGGCCAGCGCGGCCACGTCTTTCGCATCGGCCTGGGTCGCCTCGAAGGCCTTGTCGCGCGCACCGTTGAAATCGCGCACGGCCATCAGTTGCCGCGCCTGCTCCAGCGGCGTGCCTTTCAAGGGCGCGGCAGGCGCTGCGGACGCGCCGAAAATTCCCGCCACCAGCGGATCGGCCAGATTCGGCGGCACCTTACCGGCCTTGGCCAGCGCCGCCTTGGCCTGCGCCGCATCGCCTTGTCCGGCGTAGGCGTCGGCCAGATCTTTGTACAACGCATTCGCCTGCGGTTCGAGCTTGAGCGCCTGCTGCAGATGCTCGATCGCGGCAACATGATTTTTCTGTCGGATTTCCAGACGCCCGAGCATGGCGAACAGCGCGGCATCTTTTCCACCGGCCGGCAAGGCGTCTGCGAGAACCTTGTGCGCAGCATTCAGATCGCCGAGATCGATCAGCGTGTCGGACAGGCGATAGCGAATCGGCAGGTAGACCTTGTCCAGCGCCAGCGCGGCTTCGAAGTCAGCACGCGCATCGGTATTGCGCTTGAGCGCGCGCGCGACCACGCCGCGCATGTACAGCCAGCGCGCATCCTTGGGTGCGAGTTGGCTGGCGTCGTAGAACGCAATGGCGGCGGTGTCGTCGAGGCCGACGCGAAAATACACCGCGCCCATCTCGGCGTAGGCGGCGGCCAATTCGTCGCCGATCAGGCCGACGCGGGCCTTGTCGAATTCCGCGCGCGCCGATGCTACCGACTTGGCCTGTTCCGGGGGCAGTTTGCCGGTGTTTGGCACCGGCAACGTGATCACCAGCGCATCATTCGGCAAATCGGCGGCAACGACGGCGCCGGCCATGAAAATCGCGCACAGCGCGCAGCAGATCAGGAATCGCAAACGGTTCATCGGATTGGCCGGCAGGCAACGGGGCGCAAAGTGTAACGGCGTGCGGCGGCGCGAGCCAGTTCGCTCAGGCTTCCGGTTTGCTACCCTTCAGCAAACGCGGGAGAGTCGAATGTCCGATCACAGTCAGTTCCGTCTGCTGCGCGAGCGGCGTTTCCTGCCGTTCTTCCTGACCCAGGCACTCGGCGCGTTCAACGACAACGTGTTCAAGAACGCACTGGTCATCCTGGTTGCGTTCCTGACCGTGCAGCTCACCGTCAAGGATGTGAATTTCTATACGAATCTCGCCGCAGGTCTTTTCATCCTGCCATTCTTGTTGTTTTCGGCGACCAGCGGCCAGCTTTCGGACAAGTACGACAAGGCGCGCCTGGCGCAGCTCGTCAAGATGCTGGAAATCGGCATCATGTGCGTCGCCTTCGTCGGTTTTCACGCGCACAGCATTCCGCTGCTGCTCGCCATGCTGTTCATGATGGGCGTGCATTCGACCCTGTTCGGACCGCTCAAGTACGGCCTGCTGCCGCAGGTGCTGGATCAGCGCGAGCTGACCGGCGGCAACGGCTTGATCGAGATGGCTACGTTCGTCGCCATCCTGCTCGGCACCATCGCCGGCACGAGTCTGATCCGCGTAGAAGGTCTCGGCGCCTGGCTGGTCGGCGGCGCGACCATAGTCATCGCCATCATCGGCCTCGGCTGCGCACTGGCGATGCCGCGCGCGCCGGCGCCCGATCCGAACCTGAAACTCAACTGGAACCCGTTCAGCGAAACCTGGCGCAATGTCGCCTACATCCGCACCGATCGTTCGATCTTCCTGTCGTGCCTGGGCATTTCCTGGTTCTGGTTTTACGGCTCGATCTATTTCACCCAGCTGCCGAACTACACCAAGGTCGTGCTCGGCGGCGGACCCGGCGTGTACACGCTGATTCTGACGGTTTTTTCCGTCGGCATCGGCCTGGGTTCGGTGCTGTGCGAAAAACTCTCCGGCCACAAGGTCGAGATCGGCCTGGTGCCGTTCGGTTCCATCGGCATGACCGTGTTCGGCGTGGATTTGTATTTCGCGCATCCGGGCAGCGTCGGCGAGTTGAATCTTTCCATCGTGCAGATGCTGGCGCAGCCGCATGTCTGGCGCATTCTCATCGACCTGGTGCTGATGGCGATCTTCAGCGGATTCTTCATCGTGCCTTTATTTGCACTCGTGCAATCGCGCAGCGACAGCGCACGCGTGTCGCGCGTGATCGCGGCGAACAATATCCTCAATGCGCTGTTCATGGTCGCGGCCGCGATCGTGTCCGCGCTGCTGCTCAACGAAGCCAACCTGAGCATCCCGGGCCTGCTGCTCGCGACCGCACTGATGAATGCGGCCGTCGCCGTATACATTTACACGCTGGTGCCGGAATTCCTGCTGCGCTTCATCGACTGGGTGCTGATCCACACGCTGTACCGCATCCGCACGCAAGGCCTGGAGAACATTCCCGAACACGGCCCGGCGCTGCTGGTGTGCAACCACGTCAGCTTCATGGACCCGCTCATCATCATGGGCTGCGTGCGCCGGCCGGTGCGCTTCGTGATGTATTACAAGATCTTCGAGATTCCGTTCCTGCGCTTTGTCTTCAAATCCGCCAAGGCCATTCCGATTGCGGGCGCGAAGGAAGACGCCGTCGTGATGGAGCGCGCTTTCGCCGAAGTCGACAAGGAACTGGCCGACGGCAATATCGTGTGCATCTTCCCCGAAGGTGGCATCACCCGCGACGGCACGATGCAGCCGTTCCGCCCCGGCGTGGAGCGAATCCTTGCCGCGCGGCCGGTGCCGGTGGTGCCGTTGGCCTTGCGCGGCCTGTGGGGCAGTATCTTCAGCCGCGCGGATTCCGCGCTCGGCCGCCTGCGCCTGCCGCGCCGGTTCTGGTCGCGCATCGACCTCGTCGCCGGACCTGCCCTGCCTGCGCAAGATGCCAGCGCCGCGGTGCTGGAAGCGAAAGTGCGCGAACTGCGCGGAGATGCGGCCTAGAAAAAGCCGCCCAGCACGATCAACGCGATCAAGGTCAGCCAGACCACTAGCACGCGGCGCACGAGCACCATCGCGTCGTCGAGGGCAACCAGCGGACTGTGCGCGTCGGCATTGCCGTCGGCGGCGACGTCGGCGGTCACGCTGGCGCGCGCGATGGCGTCGAGAAATCCCAGATCGAGATTCGCGTAGCCCTGCGCGTGCGCGCGGTGGTAGTCGCGCCAGGCGCTGAACACGGCATCGAAGTTGGAGGCCAGGGCGAGCGCGAGAGCCATCAAATGCGCAGGCAACCAATCGAGCAGCGCGGCGAACTTGCGCGCCAACGCGGAGTCATCCGCGGCGGGCGCGGCGGCCAGAAGTTGCGCGAGGCGATACACCAGCGCGCCGCAGGGGCCGATCAGGACGAACCAGAACAACACGCCGAACCAGCGCGTGAGCGCCGACTCGAATGTCGCCGCCACGAGGTTTTCCGCGGCGAATGGCAACTCGGTGTTGTCGCCATCGCGGCGCAGCGCCTGCGCGGCGGCGAGACGCGCAGTGCCGTCGGGCGCCTTGTCGACGGCCTCGACATCGCGCTCCAGATCGCGCGGGCCCCAGCAATAATAGAGGACGACGACGGCGAACAGAAATTCGACCAGGCCAAACCACGGCGCGCGCAACCCGGCTTGCACCAACACGCAGACCAGCACCGGCAAGCCGACACCAACCGCCAGTGCGACGCCGGGCGCGGGCGGTCCGAGCCAGCGCAGCCAGGCGCGCCACCAGGAATAATCGCGCAAGCGCGCCAGATCCGGCAGCACGTGGGCGACGAAGAGAATCAGCAAAATCGCAACGAGTTTGATCGCCATGCGCGGATTCTATCCCTTAGTCTTTGCCGATGATGCAACGACAGGTGACACAATCAAATCGGCCAACTCGATCGCGGCGGTTTCGCGCAGCCAATGTTCGATCAACCGGTACGACACCGACAGCGGCGAGGAAATGCCGAGCGTGCCGGAGCGGATACCGTCGACCAGTTCATCCGCGCCGAACCAGCGCGCATCAGCGAGTTCCGATCCGAGCCGGATGGTCACGTCCTCGGCATGCGCGGTGAAACCAAGCATGATCGACGCGGGGAACGGCCACGGTTGCGAAGAGTGGTAGTCGCAGTCGCCCACGCGCACGCCGGCTTCCTCGAGCACCTCGCGGCGCACGGCGTCTTCCAGCGTCTCGCCCGGCTCGACGAATCCGGCCAACGTGGAATAGCGCCGTTCCGGCCACTGCGGCCCGCGCCCGAGCAGGCAACGTGCACCGTCGCTGACGATCATGATGACGGCTGGATCCGTGCGCGGGAAATGCTCGATGCCACATTGTGGATTCGTACACCTGGCACGGTGGCCGCCAGCTTCCAGGCGCAACGGCGCGGCACAGGCCGGACAGAAACGCGTGCGCGCCTGCCAATGCGCAAGGCCGCGCGCGTAGGCGAACAAGCCCGCGTCGAACGCCGGCAGACTGGCGCCGGCACTGCGCAGATCGGCGAACGCGCCGCCGGTTTCCGCGACGACACGCGCGGCCGCGTCGGCATCGAGCGTGAGCGCGAAATGATCCGACGAACCGGCGCGGCCGAGAAAACTCGGCGCCGTCGACGACAGGCGGGCGCCAGAATCGTGATCGACACTGAACAAACGCCGGCGATCCGCCGACAGCAGGGCGCGACCTTCCGCATCGAGCAGCAGGAAGCGTGCTTGCGCCGACCGCGCGTGTTCGGCGAGCCAGTCTTCGTCTTCGCGCAGTTCGCTCGCACGATCGAGCTCCAGCGCGGCAAAGGCATTGGCGCGGCTGCGCGCACTCGACATCATGGCGTGGGATTTACACCGTGAACGAGGAACCGCATCCGCACGTCGTCTTCGCGTTCGGATTGCGGATCACGAACTGCGCGCCATGCAGGTTTTCGCTGTAGTCGACTTCCGCACCCATCAGGTATTGCAGGCTCAGCGGATCGACCACCAGGGTCACGCCGTCCTTGACCACGGCCAGATCGTCCTCGGCGCGCTGCTCGTCGAACGTGAATCCGTACTGGAAACCGGAGCAGCCGCCGCCGGAGATGTACACGCGCAGGTTGAGATTCGGATTGCTCTCTTCCGCGATCAGCTCGCGCACCTTGTGCGCGGCCGCATCGGTGAAAACGAGCGGCGTCTCGAGCGACTGGTAGTGCGGAATTTCGTTCATGCGTGCAAGATCGCGCCGCGGCGCCCGGAATTCAAGTGGCGTCGGACTTTTCTTCGGGCTTGGGCAGCTGCTTGGGTGGCTCGGCCCGATGCACCATCTTGCCGTTGATCTGCGCGCCGGCGGACATTTCCAGCACCTTGTAATACACGTTGCCTTCCACGCGCGCGTTGCTCGCCAGTTCCAGGCGCTCGGACGCGGTGACGTCGCCGGTGATCGCGCCGTTGATCACGATGTGCGGGGCTTGCACCTCGCCGGAAACGACGGCGTGCTCGGACAGGGTCAGCATCGCCTGTGCCCCGTCGCCGCGGATCGCGCCTTCGATCTTGCCGTCGACGTGCAAGCGTCCCGAGAAAACGATGTCGCCCTTGATCGCCGTGTCGGCCGCGATCAATGTCGTGCACTCGCCGACCGGCTGTGCGGGCTTGCGGTTATTGCTGAACATCGGCGGGCTCCTGATCGGCAAGCGCGTCGGACCAGGTGAAATCCTGGTCGGCGCGGCCCATGTCGCCGCCGGCATCGGCCTCGACATGGACGCGGTTGGGGGTAAATCCATCGGGCATCATCACGGTGCCGGCCACTTGCTGGAAATACTTGAACGAAAACGCCAGACCGGACGCATCCTGGTTCGACGCGAGATCGGTCCACGCCAGCGTCGCCAGCTTGCCGGCGCGAATGCCGTCCACGGACAGCTTGACGCGGCCGCTGGCGACCTGCCCGGACTTGAGCGTCTGCGTCAGCGTCACCGTGAAATTGTAGACGCCCGGCGTGGCGCCGGCCGTCATGCGCACGCCGTGCACGGCCAAACCTTCCGGCTTGCTGCGGCCATCGGTGAGCTTGCTGTAGAACGCGAGGTCCGCGCGCAGGCCGGCGATTTCCTCCTGGCGGTCGCGCAGGCTCTGCTGCAAATCGGCGTTCGCCGCACGCGACACCTGTTCGGCCCGTTCGGCGATGGCGATTTTCTGCAGTTGCGCGTCGTGATCCTGCTGCGCGCGCGTCACGCCCAGATGTTCGCCGACACCGACGAACCAATGCTGCAACACCAGCGCGCCGGCGAGCGAAGCCAACCACAACAACGCAACGGCGAACGCCCAACGCCAGCGCCGCGCGGGACGCTGCGTGCGCACCACGAGGATGGGCGGCGGCAAAACCTTGGCCATGAGGATTCGTGCGGAGCGGCGCGCGGCCGGCGGAACCATGCGTTATAGCCGCCGCCGCGCGCGTGCGTCAAGCACGTACGTCACGGAATCGGCGGCGTGCGTGCGACAATCGACAATCGTCGCCAACTTCCGGGAATCCACCATGCTTTACTACCCATGGATCAAAGCCTTGCACGTCGTCTTTGTCGTGACCTGGTTCGCCGGCCTGTTCTATCTGCCGCGGCTGTTCGTCTACCACGCCGAATCCGCCGACGCGGCGGTGCGCGCGCAGTTGAAGATCATGGAACGGCGCCTGCTCGTGATCACGCATATCGGCGGCACGCTGGCGATCGCGTTCGGGCTGTGGACACTGATGCTGGCTCCGGCGTTTTTGCAACAGCCGTGGCTGCACGCGAAACTCACCGTGGTGCTGGGTCTGGTCGCCTATCACTTGTATCTGGTGCGCCTGAAAAACCAGTTTGCCGCCGACGCCTGTTCGCGCTCGTCGCGCTGGCTGCGCCTGTTCAACGAAGTCCCCGCGCTGGCGCTGATCGCCATCGTCGTGCTCGCGGTGGTCAAGCCGGGCTGACCGATCCGGTCCGGCACCATTTTCCGCCATTCCGCTCGGTTTATAGGGCGCCGCCGAACCGGTATAGTGCGGACAAACGGCGGAGCCCATGCACACACAGGACGACACCCAACAGGCGGCGGAGCTGCGGCTGGCTTTCGTGCGGCACCTGCCCAAACGCCTGGAGACCCTGCGCAAGCGCGGTCTGCGCCTGTGCACGCAGGGCTGGGACATCAATGCACTGTCGATCCTGTTCCGCGAATTGCAGACCCTGGCCGGCGCCTGCGGCCGCTACGGCCTGCTTGATATCGGCGAACGCCTGTTCGCGATGGAAAATTTCCTCGCGCCGTTCGTGCAGAACGTCGCGATTCCGGACGTTGCGCAAACCGAAGCCTTCACCATGCAACTGGCGGGCCTGGACCTGCTGATCGCGCAGCACGAGGAACGCCACATCGAACCGGCGGTAACGCAGGCCGCGCAACTGACCGTGGCGCCCGCGCATGCCGGCAGCTACCCGCTGCAGGTGACGCCGCCGCCGGAATACTGGAAGCGTTTCGGATCCCCGGCGGCGAAACCCGCCACCGTGCCCACGCCGGCAACTGCACCGAAACCCGCATTGCCGCCACCAGCGGCGGTTGCCGCGCAACAGTCGCCTGCACCGGCGCTCAAGCCAACGCTGCAGGCCGCGCCCGCCGCGTCCGCTGCGACATCTGCGGGTGCCGCCGAACAGCGCAAGGTATTCCATCTGAGCGACGGCAATCCGCTGGCCTGCGAAATCGACCAGAAAATCGAGGCCGCCGGTTACGAGCTGACCCTGCTCGATCGCGTCGACGAACTCAAGGAAGTGCTCGCCGCATTCGCACCGCACCTCGTGGTCGTCGATGCGCCGTTCCAGGATGCGCTCGAATCCGTCGGCGAAATGATCAAGGCCGCGCGCACGCGTCTGGGCCGGCGCCTGGCCCTGCTCGCGTTTTCCGATTCCGCCGAATTGCCGGTGCGCCTGCGCGCGATGCGTGCCGGCGCGGACAGCTTCATCCCGCTGCCGGCGCAGTCCGGCGACGTGATGGGCCGCATCGCCGAATTGCTGGATGCGGATACGTCCGATCCGTTCCGCGTGCTGATCGTCGAGGACGACCGCTCGCAGGCGATGTTCGCCGAGTCGATCCTGCGCAAGGCCGGCATGCACACGCTGGCCGCGACCGATCCGCTCGCCGCGCTCGACCAGCTCGATGGCTTCAAGCCGGAACTGATCCTGATGGACCTGTACATGCCCAATTGCTCAGGGCTCGAACTCACCGCGATCATCCGCGAGCGCGAGGCGTTCATCAACACGCCGATCGTGTTCCTGTCCGGCGAACACGATGAGGAAAAACATTTCGAGGCGCTCAATGCCGGTGGCGACGATTTCCTGTCCAAACCGATCCGTCCCAAGCACCTGATCTCGGCAGTGACCAATCGCGTGCGCCGCGCGCGCACGCTCGGCCGCCGCGCACAGGCGAGCAATCCGCGCGATCCGGTCACCGGCCTGTACCAGCGCGCCCACGTGCTCGACCGGCTCAACGCGCTGCTCGCCGGCGACGAGGCCGACGGCGGCCTGGTCTACATCGAGCTCGACGGCGCCGGAAGCATCCGCGAGCGCGTCGGCCTGACCAGTTTCGACGCCTTGTTCAACCAGATCGGCGCCTTTCTCGCCACGCACATTGGCGTGCACGACCTGGCCGCGCGTTACGGCGACACCAGTTTCGTGCTGCTCTGCCAAGGTGACGCGGACGCGCTCACGCGCCTGGCCGCGGACCTGCGCGACCGCACCACGCGCGAGGTGTTCGAGCACGAAGGCAAATCGCTCGCGGTAAGCTTGAGTTTCGGCATCTGTGTATTCGGCGCGGGCCTGGGCGATGCCAGTGCCATGCTCAATGCCGCCGAACGCGCGTTGGTGGAGGCGCGTGCGCGTTCGAACAACCATATCGGCGTCTACCGGACGGCGGTCGCGGCGCGCGCGGCAGGCGACGAATCGCTGGTGGAACTGATTCGCGCGGCCATCAAGGCCGAGGATTTCCAACTGCTGTTCCAGCCGATGGTTGCCCTGCAAAGTGGCGATGACGAGCAATTCCAGGCTTTGCTGCGACTGCGCGGCGACAACGGCAAACTGCACACCGCAGCGGAAATCCTGCCAGTGGCCGAACGCGCGGGACTCGCCGCCGACATCGACCGTTGGGTGGTCTCGCGTTGCCTGCTGGTGATCGCCGAGCGCGCGCGCCAACGCCGGCCGGTCATCCTGTTCGCCGGCCAGTCGATCGAAGCCGCGCGCGATCCGCAGCGCGCGGCATGGATCGGCCAGATGCTGGAAACGCGGCGCCTGCCCGGCGAACGCCTGGTGCTCGAGTTCCGCCTGCCCGAAGTCATCGCGCACGTGCGCGAAGCGACCGCGTTCGCGACCGCGCTGCGCGCGCTGAACGTGGGCGTTTCGCTCGCCGCCTTCGATGCGAATCCCGCCTCCCTGCAATTGCTGCAGCACCTGCCGGCCAACTATCTCAAGCTCGCGCAGCGCTACAGCGGCACCGCCCTGCGCGATCCGGCGCTGCGCGAAGAACTGCGCCAGATCGTGACGCGTGCGCACGACGGCGGCCGCCGCGTGATCGCGCCGCAGATCGAGGACGCGCAGACCGCCTCGCTGTTGTGGACCACCGGGGTCGACTACCTGCAGGGCGATTTCATCCAGCAGGCCGGCCAGGACATGAGCTTCGACTTCCATGCCGCCACCGCCTGAAGCGCGCGGCACGATCCTGCAACGCCTGCGCCCAGTGGCGCCGTGGATCGTGCGCGTCAGTCTCGCGATCGTCGTCGTTCTGGCCCTTGGCGCGCCGTTCGCGCTGCCGCCTGCGCAGGCATTGTGGATAGCGCCGTTACTGCTCGCCGCTGCGCTCGGCGGCTGGCTCGGCTGGCATGTGTACGCGCAGTCCGATGCGGAAATTCCGGCGCCGGCGGCACCCGCGCCCGTGCCGGCATTCGTCGCCAGACCCGCCGCACCGGCAGTCGATGCGGATCTGCGCGCGGAACTCGAGAAACTGCGCAGCGTGCAAGCGGAGCTGATGCAGGCCAAACAATCCGCCGAAAGCGCGATGATGGCCAAGAGCGAATTCCTCGCCACGATGAGCCACGAGATCCGCACGCCGCTCAACGGCATCATTCCGCTGCTCGACATCGTGCTGTCGACCCAACTCGGCGCGGATCAGCGCGATTACCTGCAAACCGCGTACAAGTCTGCACGCGAACTGCTGCGCATCGTCGACGACATCCTCGACTATTCCAAGATCGAAGCGAACAAGCTCGAGCTGGAAAACGTGGGCCTGAACCTGCGCGAGCTGCTCGATGCGGTGCAGCGGCTGATGGGGAAATCCGCCGAAGCCAAGGGCCTTACGCTCAATGTCGCCATCGAACCCGGCGTGCGCCTCGCCGTGCGCGGCGATCCCACGCGCCTGCGCCAGGTGCTGACGAACCTGGTCAGCAACGCGATCAAGTTCACCGCGCGCGGATCGGTGCAGATTCACGTCAGCAAGCGCGGCGAGACGCGCACGCACTACGAGGTCCTGTTCGCGGTCAAGGACACCGGCGTGGGCATCGCACCCGATGCCGCGACGAAATTGTTCCAGCCGTTCTCGCAGGCCGATGCCTCGACCACGCGCATTCATGGCGGCACGGGTCTGGGCCTGGTCATCTGCAAGCGCATCGTCGATCTGATGCACGGCAAGATCGGCGTGCGTTCCGAGCCCGGCAAAGGCTCGATGTTCTGGTTCAGCGTGCCGCTGGCCAAGGCGCTCGGCGATGTCGCCGGGGCGCGCCGCGACCTGCACGGCGCGCGCGCGCTGGTGCTGTGCACCGACGCCGCGCTGATGCGCCGGCTGACCAGCCAGATGGCGGCCTGGGGCGTGACCTTCCAGCAGACCGCCGCCGCGCCGGACGCGCTCGGCAAACTGCGTTCGGCGGCAACCATGGGCGAATCCTGGGCCTACGATTTGCTCATCGTCGACAGTGCGGCGATTCCCGCCACGGCTACCGCCGGACTGCTGCGCAACGTGATGCGGGAGCCGGCGCTGAACCGCGTGCACTGCGCGCTGTTGACCGGCGCAGAACCCGCGCCCACCGAGTGGACAAACGAGGCGCGCGCCGCCACCGTCGCGCGCGACACTGGCGAAGGCGAGCAACGCGCCGCCCTGCTCAAATTGCTCGGCGCCAGCGACGCCACAGAGAAGTTCGCGCCACGCGAAGAAGCCGCGCCATCGGTGCAGATCGAGGCCGCGCCCGTCGTCACGCAGCCGCTCGGCGGTCACGCATTGCTGGTCGAAGACAATCCGGTCAACCGCCAGGTCGCGCAACGTCTGCTCACCCTGCTCGGCTTGAGTTTCGCCGTCGCCGAAAACGGCAAGGAAGCGTTGGAGCAGCTCGAACGCGACGCGTTCGACGTCGTCCTGCTCGATTGCCAGATGCCGGTAATGGACGGCTATACGGCCGTTCGTATCCTGCGCCAGAACGAAACTGCGAAATCGTCCCGGCACATGCCGGTGATCGCGATGACCGCGAACGCAATGGCCGGCGACCGCGAAAAATGCCTGCGCGCAGGCATGGACGATTACCTGTCCAAGCCGCTCAACCGCGCCTTGCTCGAACAAACGCTGCGGCGCTGGATTCCGGCCGGTGCGGCTTCGCGCGCGCCGAGCGCCGCACCTGCCGCCGCAGCCCCGCCAGCACGACCTTCACCCGCGCCAGCCTTTGCCGTGCAATCGCCGCCGATTCCTGCCGTCACCGCGCCGGGCGCGGCACTCGACGCCGATGTCGTGCGCGACCTGCTCGAGGTGATGGGCGACGAGTTCACCGATCTGGTGCGTGTGTATCTGGAAGACACGCCCAAGTCGATCGCCTTGCTCGAAAAGGCCGCCGGTGCCGCCGACAACCAAGGTCTGATCGCGCCGGCGCATTCGCTAAAGTCCACCAGCGCCAACCTCGGCGCGCTGAGTTTGTCCGAGCTGGCCAAGCGTCTGGAACATGGCGCGCGCAGCGGCGACCTGGGCAACGAGGCGCCGATGCTGGTGGCGGAACTTGCGCGCACTTTCGCGCGCGTGCATACCGAGTTGCAGGCGCTACTCGCCAAGAGCGCGGCTTAGCCGGAAACGGCGTCCAGGTCCACGCCACTGTCGCGCAACGCTTCGGCAAGCGGCGCCAGATGGCGCAGGGCGCGCTCATAGACGTCGCGCTTGAACGGCACGACATGCGCCAGCGGATACCAGAAATCGACCCAACGCCACAGATCGAACTCCGGCGAGTCGGTGGCGTCCAGGCGCACATGCGCTTCCTCGCCGACGAAACGCAGCAGGAACCATACCTGCTTCTGTCCGATGCACATGGGCTTTTCGCGCATCCGCAGGTATTTGCGCGGCAGTCGATATCGCAGCCAGCCGGGCGTCGCGCCAAGCACTTGCACGTGCTCCGGGCGCAATCCGGTTTCTTCTTCCAGTTCGCGGTACATGGCTTCCAGCGGCGTCTCGTCGCTGTTCATGCCGCCTTGCGGAAACTGCCAGCCGTCCCGGTATGCGCGTCGCGCCCAGAACACCGAGCCATCGTCGCGCACCAAGATGATGCCGACGTTCGGCCGATAGCCATCGGGATCGATCACGGCAAACTCCAAATCTTCTGACCCGGATTCTTCCATAGCCGCGGCGCCGCCGGCAACAGCACCATTTATACACGGCGCCGTGGCCAGGCAGCTCAGACGGTCAAAGCACGGCACGCATACGGGTCATGTATAATTCACGCCCTCGCACGGCTAGGTAGCTCAGACGGTTAGAGCGCGGCACTCATAATGCTGAGGTCGGCGGTTCGATCCCGCCTCTAGCCACCATATTCCGCCGGGCGCCCTCCTCCGGCCCTCCCCGCGCATGGATATCTTCAAGCGTTTCCAGATCGAGGCGGCGCACCGCCTTCCGAACGTGCCGCCCGGGCACAAGTGTGCTCGCCTGCACGGCCATTCCTTCGGCGTGGAAATCCATGTTTCGGGCACGCTGGACGCACAGACCGGCTGGATCATGGATTTTGCCGACATCAAATCGGCATTTGCCCCGATCTTTGCCGAACTGGATCACCACTATCTCAACGAAATCGCCGGCCTGGATAATCCCACCAGTGAGCGCCTGGCCGAGTGGATCTGGAACCGCCTCAAGCCGGCACTGCCGCTGCTGAGCAAGGTCGTGGTCCACGAAACCTGCACCTCAGGTTGCGTCTATTCTGGGTAAAGACTGATTTGTGCGATCGCGCAATCCGGTAGGCAAATCCGCATACCATTCGCTCGAAAACCAAAATGTTATTGTTTTTCACCAATAACTTAATCGACTTATCTTGGTCTGAGTCAATTCTTGTTGCATTGCAACATAATTTCCCGTATAGTGCCCTCACACTCCCACCATCCCGCGAGGGCAATACCATGTACGAGCAGATCAACAGTCAATTTCTGGCGCTCAGCAAGAGCTTTGCCGACAATGCGTTCAAGGCTCAGAGCCTGACCGCCGAAGGCATGGAGCGCATCGCCAACCTGCAGCTCAAGACGCTGGAAAACCGCGTCGCCGCGACCGTTGGTTTCTGGACCGAAGCCGCCGAAGTGCGCGATTTCGACAGCCTCAAGGCATTCTGGCCGAAGAGCGTGAACCTGGTGAAGGAATCCGCCGAAAAGCTGTACGCCAACAGTCAGGAAGTTTTCGGCGTCACGCTGAAGACCAGCGAAGCGCTGGGCCAGCTCGCCAAGGGCAGCTTCGAGGCCGCCAACGACAACTTCAGCAAGCAGGTCAACGCCGTGAAGAAGGCCGCTTCGGCCAAGTAATCAGCGGCGGGCCCTGTGTCCGCTGACAAGAACACGCCGCGCGAGCCCTCCCCTCCCCTGGAATTCCGCGGCGTTCGAGCCGGGCGATTACGTCGTCCGGCTTTTTTTATGCGCCGATGACGAACAGCGCCACCGTACACGCGAAGGCTGCGGCCCAAATCAGGCTGCGCAAGGTCGCCTGATCGGCCAGATAGCAGATTCCATACACGACGCGCAGCACGACGAAGGCGATCGCCAGTGCGTCGATGCGACCCTGCTCGGCGCCGAGCTGCTGGGCGATCAGCACAGCGGCCGCGAACGGGGGAAATGCTTCGAACGAGTTCAAGTGTGCCCAATGCGCACGCGCCGCCATGCCGGTGAGTTTGGACTGAAACACGCGCGGCGCGCGGTTGCTGAACTCACGCCGGCCAATGCCCTTGGCGATCGCGGTGAAGGCAAACGGCAACAGCGCCGCGGCTAGTACGCACCAATAGGAAACGTGCATGGCATATCCCGTTCGTCAGGGGCCGCCATCATCCCGCATCGCGGCGCTTTGTGCCAAACTCGCTGCGCCGCCATGCCCAGCCTCATCATCACCTCGGGAGCCCTCGCCGGTCAGGTGTTCGGTTTTTCCGACACCGCGGTGATCGGCCGCGGCCAGTTTTCCGAAGTGCGCCTGAACGATCCGACCGTTTCGCGCCGCCACGCATCGATCCGCCGCGACGGCGCGAAGTGGGAATTGAGCGATCAGGACAGCGCCAACGGCACCCTGCTGCGCGGAGAGCGCATAACCGGATCGGCAGCGATCAAGGATGGCGACGAGTTGCAGTTCGGCGAGGTCAAGGCGATTTTCCGCGCCACGCCCAGCGATCAGCCATCGTTGCCGCCGCCAAGCCTGCCAAGCACCAACTCGACGCGCGCGCGCGCGGCCGTTGCCGCACCCAATCAGGCACCAGGCGCACCTGGACTGCGCGACCTGCTCGCACGCCTGAAACTGTTTAGCGATATCGGCGCACTGTCGCGGCGCTCGCAGGATCTGCGCGCGACGCTCGACGAAGCATTGCGCGCGCTGCTCGCGACTTTTCCGCAAACCAGCCGCGCGGCGGTCTATGCCCGCCACGGCGGAACGGAAACCCTGACGTGTCTGGCACAGCACGCCACCACGACCTCCGGCGGCAGCGAATTCGTTCAGACCGAAGCGTTCCTGCGCGAAGCGCTGCGCCTGGAATACGGCATAGAGATCACCGACGACGCAGGTCGTGAGGCGCTGGCCGCGCGCCTGCGAACGGATGCCGTGCCCGCCGCCCTGCTCGGCATGCCGCTGCGGCTCGGCGGCGAGACACTCGGCGCCCTGTATCTGGAAAGCGCGTTCGCGCAAAACGCCTGGCGCCCCGCCGATCGCGAATTGTTCGCTGGCGTCGCCGGGCAACTGGCCTGGCTCGTCGGCAGTCAGCAGGCGCAATCGCCGGAACGCCTGGTCGAGGCGTACGATCTGGCGCTGGCCCGGCGCATCCAGCAGCGTTTCTTGCCGCAGTCGACCCCGCTCCTGCCCAGCTACCGTTTCGCCGACAGCTACGCCGCCGCGCGCGTGATCGGCGGCGACTATTTCGATTACTTCCAATACCGCGACGGCCGCCATGGCCTGGTCATCGCCGACGTTTCCGGCAAGGCCGTGTCCGGTGCGTTGTACATGGCGCGCCTGTCGGTGCAGGTGCGCGTGTTCGCGCGCAACCTCGGCGGTCCGGATGAACTGCTCGCGGGACTCAACCGCAAGCTCGCGCAGGAACTCGAACCGGGCATGTTCGTGACCATGCTGGCCGCGGCGATCGATCCCGAATCCGGCCGCCTGGAATTCGCCAACGCCGGACATCCGGCGCCGTTGCTGCGCACTCCCGACCGGCGCGTGCGCGAACTCGGCGAGCACGGCGCGCTGCCGCTCGGGGCGATGTCGGACACGAGTTTTCCGCTGCACACGGCGACGATAACGCCGGGGGCCTGCCTGCTGTTCTATACCGACGGCCTCGACGAAGCGCACAACGCCGCGCAGGAATTGTTCGGCAAGGAGCGCGTGATCCAAACCCTCGCCGACAGCGGCGGCAGCGCGCAAGGCACGATCGATGCGTTGCTCGCCGAAATTGCACGTTTCACCGATGGGCAGGCGCAGAGCGACGACCTGACCCTGATCACGGTCGCGCGCGAACGCACTAGTTAAATCGCACTACTTAGTTTTACCGAACCAGCCTTTGAGCTTGTCCAGGAAACCGGTCGATTTGACCGGCGGCGGCGGCGCGACACGCACCGGCGTTATCCCGACAGCGCTGACATAGGCGGCGGCCATCGGCTTGAGTCCGAGCACCGATGCTGCGGCGCGTGCCAGCGCTTCGGCCTGTGCGTGCGGCGGCGCAACCAGCGATCCGGCACCAAGCAAGCGCGCCGCGTGCTGCGCGAGTTCGGCTTCCGGTTTGAGTTTCGTCGCCTGGCCCAGCGCCGCGTCGCGGTTCGGGAAGATCGCGAACAGCTTGCTGAAGCCGGTCATGTCGAACACCTGGCGCACGGACGCGTTCAAGCCGCACAGTTTCAGCTCGCCCTTGCCGCCGTCGAGTTTCTTGGCCAACGCAAGCAGGACGCGCAAGCCGGCGCTGCTGACGTAGCCGATGCCGGCGAGGTCGACGAGATAGCGGCGCTCGCCCGCCGCAAGCAAATCCTGCAGCGCCAGTTCCACGTCGGCGGCGGTTTCCGTATCCAGGCGGCCGGACAGCGCGAGGATGCGCACGCCGTCTTGCAGTTCCTGGGCGATCTGGATGGCCACCGACTTCAGCCCTCTCTGAACACGAATCGCGCGGCGCCGATCTGGATCACGTCCTCGTTGGCCAACGGACGCTCGCGCACCTTCTCCGCGTTCACGCGCGTGCCGTGTTTGCTGCCGAGATCGACGACGGTGAAGCCACCCATGCTGACCACGATCTTGGCGTGCTTGGGATCGACGCCCGGGCCACCGATGCGCACGTCGTTGGCTGCGTCGGCGCCGATATCGACCGGCTTGAGCGTTAGTGTGTAAGTCTGCTTGCCGGCTTCGGGGTTTTGCGGCACCAGACGCGCGGCGCGGAAAATCTGCGTCGCGCCACCTGCTGACGGCGCAGCCGGGGTCGGCGCCTGCGCGCTCGCGCGCGGCGGCTCGGGAATGTCGAGCGCCGGCATGGTCTGGGTCCGGTTCGGCGGCGCGTCGCCACCGATTATGGTGGCAACTTCACGAGTGCTCGCCTGCGCGGCGGCCAAATCGGCCACCGAGAATCGGTTGGTGCCGCCGGCATCGGCTTGTTCCAGTTCGCTTTCGCTGTGGAACGCTTCGAGGAAGCGCGCCTTCAATTCCAATCCGCGCGAACGCGCCTGGCCGCGTTCGGCGACCGTGTTCTCGATCGCCTTGATGCGCTTGGCGAATTCCTTGTCGTCGAATTCACCGAGCTGATGGCGCAGTTCGAGTTCCTGCTGGTCGAGCTTGACCGCCTCGTGGTCAGCCTCGAAGCGGCCGAGCAGTGCGCGCAGGTGCCCATACTGTTCGCGCGCAGCCTGCTTGAGCGGCGCAGCTTCGGCGTCCAGTGCGGCGATGCGTTTTTCGTAATCGCCGCGCACGCGCACGTACACCGCGTCGGCGAAATTGGATTTCACCGCCTCCATCGATTTCAGGCGCTCGGTCAGCTGATCGTGCTCCAGCTTGAGCTTCTTCAGCGCTTCGATCGCCGACAGATCGATGGCCGACAAAGCGCCCTGCCATTCGTTTTCGTTCGTGCCCATGTCGTTGTCCTCGTCAGGCGCCGATCAGTTCGACTTCGATCGAACCGAAACGCAATTTGTCCCCGGCTTTCACCGGCATGGCTACGCCGGTCTGCAGGCGCTCGCCGTTCAGAAAGGTACCGTTGGTCGTTGCCGCATCCTCGCGCACGAAATACTGCGCGCCTTCGCGCAACACGGTCGCGTGGCGACGACTGAGCGTGCGCTGCACGTCGAATGGGCCCAGGTCGATTTCAGGTTTCGTGCCGGTGGCGGGATCCGGCCGACCGATCAGGAACTGCGTTCGCATCGGATCCAGCGGCACGATCTCGCCGTTGGCGGCGACGCGCATCGCCAGACCAGCGGGCGCAGCGGGTTTGGGCGCGGGCGGCGGCGGTGTCGGCACAGCGTCTGCCGCGGGCTTGGGTGCCGACGGCGGAGGTGGCGGCGACGGTGCGGGACGCGGCGGCGCGGCGGCGGTCTTGGGTGCCGGTGCTGGCGGCGGCGGAACAACCGTCTGCACCGACGCAGCCAGGCTGGACTCCAGACAAGATTCGAGATGTCCGAGGCGCGCGGCGAATTTGCGCAGCAAGGCCGTGGCGACGTCGGGATTGGCGCGCACCACCTCGGGCACGGCGGTGCGGTCTATGCGCAACACGCGCGTGCGCGTCTTGGCCACGGCGCTCGCAGTGTGCGGCTGTTTGTCGAGCAAACACGCTTCGCCACAACAATCGCCGGGACCCAGCGACGCCAGCGCCTCGCCCGCGCCGGCCGGAAACAGATCGATCTGACCGGATTCGATGATGTACAACTCGCCCGCGGTCTCGCCTTCCTTGAACAGGCTGGCGCCAGCGGCGACTTCCACGAAAAGATCTTTGCCCGAAGCCATGATGTGCGCATCCGTCAGCGGCCGCACCGCGTCCGCCTGATTATGCCGATGCCTGCCAGTTCAAGGCAATTGCCGTCTTCTTCACGGATTCTTGCGCGCAGGGGGCTTAAGGTCGCCGGCGTGAACCGCGGATACGCCCGACTTGCCCTCGCGCTCTGCGCCGTCATCCCCGGATCGGCCTGGTCCGCGCAAAGCGTTACCCTGCCCGCCTGGGTGTGCGCGCATCCCGACGCGATTTTCGTTTCCGGCTTCGAGGCCGGCGAATTCCCGGTTCCGCATTCGCCATCGAATGGTAGCGGTGGGGCCACGGGCAGCGTTACGCGCACCTTGCATATCGCGAACCTCGGCAACGGCAGCCAGCCGTATTATCTGTACGTTCCCGCCAATTACACGCCGAACCGTTCGTGGCCGTTTTTGCTGGCGCTACACGGCTATGTGCCTTACCCGGACACCACCGCGCAAACCACGCGCGATGACTGGATCGCAGCCGCCAGCGCCGGCGGGTTTATCGTCGCCGCGCCGATGGCTCACGACGTGATCTACAATTCCACCTGCCAGTGCAATGGTGTGTCGTGGCTGTTGCCGCCATCGTTCGCGCCGACCGACTACGACGAATTCGCCGCCGTGCTCGCCGACGTGGAAAGCGCCTACAAAATCGAGAAAACACGCATTTACGGCTGGGGGTTTTCCGCGGGCGGGCACGTCATGCACGATCTGGCCGTGAACACGTACAGTGCCGCGTTCAACGCCTCCACGATGGCCGCGTACGGCGCCAGTTCCGGCGTGCTGGAAGCGCTGGCCTGCGCGGGACTTTCCAACACGCAATGCCAGCAGTTGCTGACCAACCTGCCGCGCAAGATTGCGGTGGACATCCACATCGGCAACAACGATACGCAACTCCTGCCCTACGCGCAAAACGATCAAACCTTGTTCGAAAACGCCGGCTGGCAGTATCTGGGCAATCCGCCGCACGAGCTCAACTACACGATGTTCGTCGGCGCGCACACCTACACCATCCCTCAATTGGGCGATATTTGGCGTAACTTGTGCCCGAATGCCGTAATCCCCTAGTACAAAGTTCTTAGTGGACCCGGGGACTGGAGGAAGCATCATGTCGCGCTTATTCGTTGCGCTGTTTGCCGCATGGGCAGGCTTGACGTCTGCGGTCGCTCACGCCGACTTGCCGATCTACAACGACACCACGCTCGCAGCAGGCTTTGCCGACTATTCTTACAACGCGACAATCAACCTCGCCAGCACGGCGCAGGTGCATTCCGGCACCTCGTCAATCGCGTTCACCCCTACCGGCAATGGCGCCTTGAAGTTCGCCAGCGACACGGTGTTGGATACCGCAACTTATCCACGCCTGTATCTCTGGTTTTACGGCAGCGCGACGCAATGCCAAGAACTGACGATCATCCTGGAACGCAACAACGCCGGAAACGACGAGCAGGTCGGCAACTCCGGTGCGCTGAGCACCTACGCAAACTGCAACGCCATCGTCGCCGGGCAATGGTTCGAAATCGGCGCAGACTTCAGCGCGGCGCCGGTCGCCTACTCCGGAACCTATGATCGCATCTCGCTGTTCAGCAGCGTTGGCGCGGCATTGGGAACGGCGTACTTCGACGATGTCTCGTTGCAGTCGCCCGTCAACGACGAGATTTTCAAGAACGGCTTCGAGACTACGGCGCCATCGCAATTCCGCGGCACGACGATCGCAGGCATGGAATCGGGTTTCAACGCCGCCGGCACGCAGCATATCTGCCTGCAGGCCGGCGGACCGGTTGCCGGTACGAACTATCCCGTGCAGGACACGCGACTCATCGACTATTTCGCCGGCAAGGGTATATCGATGCTGCGCCCGCTGTTCGCCTGGGAATGCATGCAACCTGTGCTCAATGAGGCCATCCCGGGGGCTGGCGCCAATTACCAAGCCTACTTCAACGCTTACAAAATGATGGTCGACTACGCGACCAATACCAAGGGCATCGGCATCATCATCGAACCGTGGGAAGCCAACTCGAGCAACGAGATCGGCGGCGCGATGTGGAACGGCAACCTCGTCGGTTCCATCGCTGTCCCGACAACCGCATTCGCCGATTTCTGGAGCAGGATGGCGACGATCTTCAAGGGCAATCCGCGCGTGTCCTACGGCCTGATGAGCGAGCCGAACCACATGTCGACGGCATCGTGGTTCACCTCGGCACAGGCGGCGATCACGGCGATCCGCGCCACCGGCTCGACCCAGCGCATCTACGTGCCGGGCAATGCCTACACGGGCGCTTCCACCTGGACCACCGCCAACGCTTACGGCGGCGACGCGATCTCCAACGCCGATGGCTGGCTCAATGCCAACGGTGTTGGTCAGCCGCTGACGGATCCGCTGAACAACATCGCCGTCGAGGTGCATACCTACGTCGACTGCAATCAAGGCGGTCTGGATGACAGCATCACCTCCAACACCGCTGCGCGCGACCAACTCGACGTGACCGTGCAGTGGGCGAGGCCGCGCGGCTATCCGGTATACCTCGGCGAGATCGGCATCTATGCCGGAAACGCTCCAGTTTATAACCGCGATGGGTCCGGCTGCGCCGCTCCGCCCTTGGGCGTGACGGCGGCATTGGCCTGGGCGGATTTCATCAACTACGCGGATGCCAATACCGACACACTGGCCGGATTCACCTGGTGGGCCGGCGGTTATCCCGGCTGGTGGGACGTTACCAACGGGCCGTATTTTTCGATCACCCCGACGAATGCCGCCACCCTTACCGGCGACAGCATCGAGATGACGCTGATCCAGGGCAGCTTCTGACCGCAAATCCGGTTGCGGGCAGAATCCACCGCCCGCTATAATGCGCGGCCTTGTCCACCGGTCTGTTCGGCCTCGCCGCAAGGCGGCCGGAAACAAGGCCAAGGCGCACCGCTCCAATGCAAAATTCCATCGCTGCCGGAAGGCGGCTCGCCATCCGCGTCGTCGCTGCGCAAGCCGTGACAACCGCGCTGGTGGCGGCAGGTTTCGCGTGGCGCGGCTGGGATGACGCGCTGGCGGTTTTGGCCGGCGGCGGCGCGGTGGTTTTGGGGACAGCGGTACTGGCGCTGCGGCTTTTTGCCGGTGCGCCGGCAGCGGCGGGAACCGTGCTGGCAAGGATGATCGTCGGCAACCTGTTGCGCTGGTGCGTGATCGGCGCCGGATTGTATCTGGCGATGGTCGTGGCCAAGCTGCCGGGTCTGCCGGTGCTGGCCGGACTGATCGCGGCGCTGTTGCCGCAACTGTTCGGCCTGCACGAAGGCGTTGCGCGTTACAACCCGCCGGCGACGGCGGTGCAAAAGTATACAAATTGACGTGTTGAACCGGGATTTCGGATAGCAGCAATGGCCACAGAAGCCGCTCACGACGCCGCTCATTACATTCTTCACCACTTGACCTATCTGCAGCTCGACCTGCACACGGGCAAGATCGTGGAGAACGCGCCGGGTTTCTGGGTGCTGAACTTGGACTCAGTGTTCTTCTCGCTGGTGCTCGCGGTCGCATTCATCTGGATGTTCGGCTCCGTCGCGCGCCGCGCCAATGCGGGCGTGCCCGGCAAGTGGCAGAACTTCGTGGAAATGTGCGTCGGCTTCGTCGACAGTCAGGTCAAGGACGCCTACCACCACGGCGCGAAGTTCGTGGCGCCGATGGCGCTGCTGGTCGGGTTCTGGGTGTTCTTCATGAACTTCATGGACCTGTTGCCGATCGACCTGCTGCCGAAGATCGGCGGCGGACTCGGCGTGGACCATCTGCGCGTGGTGCCCTCGGCCGATCCGAACGTGGCGCTGGGCATGTCGATCACTGTGTTTGTGATCGCCTTCGGCTACAGCTTCGTCGCGAAAGGCTTCAAAGGCGTCGGCGCGGAATTCCTGTTCCACCCGTTCGGCAAATGGATGATGCCGGTCAACTTCCTGCTCAAGTGCGTGGAAGAACTGGCCAAACCCATCAGCCTGGGCCTGCGACTGTTCGGCAACATGTACGCGGGCGAGATCATCTTCATCCTGCTCGCCTGCTTCACGCTCAATTACGTTCCGACCAGCCTCGGCGACAACCTCGGTTTTCTGGTGCAGATCCTGCTCGCGACCGGCTGGACGATCTTCCACGTCCTGATCATCTCGCTGCAGGCTTACATCTTCATGGTACTGACCGTCGTCTACATGGCGATGGCGGCCGATCATCACTGATCCGATTTTATCGAACACTTTCTTTCACTCACCCGCAAAGTTACACGGAGACAACCATGGATATCAGCGCACTCGCTTCTGTTGAAGGCATGACCGCGATCGCGGCCGGCCTGATGCTCGGCCTCGGCGGCATCGGCGCCGCCATCGGCATGGGCCTGATGGGCGGCAAATTCCTCGAAGGCGCCTCGCGCCAGCCCGAACTCGTGCCGATGCTGCAGGGCAAGATGTTCCTGCTGGTCGGCCTGATCGACGCGATTCCGATCATCGGCGTGGGTATCGCGCTGTACCTGATCTTCGTCGATCCGTTCTCCGGCAAGCTGCTGGCGAGCGTGGCAGGCGCGGCTCACTAACCTTTCCGCTTTCGTCACGAGGAAACTCCCGTGAGCATCAACGCAACACTCATCGCCCAGATCATCGTCTTCGGGATCCTGATCTGGTTCACGATGAAGTTCCTGTGGCCGCCGATTTCGTCGGCGATGGACGAACGCGCGCAGCGCATCGCCGACGGTTTGTCGGCGGCCGAGCGCGCGCAAGCCGAGCTGAAGGACGCCGACGCACGTGTCGCCGACGAGATCAGGAAGGCGCGCGTGCAGGCGACGGAAATCGTCGACAAGGCGCATGCGCAGGCGAACCAGATCGTCGACAAGGCCAAGACCGACGCGCTGCTCGAAGCCGCGCGCGTGAAAGCCTCGGCGCAGACCGACATCGACGGCATGGTCGGCAAGGCGCGCGAAGCGCTGCGCGGCCAGGTCGCCACGCTGGCCGTGCAGGGCGCGTCGAAGATCGTGCAGCGCGAGATCGATCCGGCGGCGCACAAGGCGCTGCTCGATCAGCTCGTCGCCGAGATCTGACGATGAGCGAACCGCTGACCCTCGCCCGTCCGTATGCGCGCGCCGCGTTCGAGTCCGCGCGTGCGCACAACGCGTTGGCCACATGGTCAGGCGACCTCGCGTTTTCCGCGCAGGCGATGGCCGATCCGCGCGTGCGCTCACTCGCCGGCGATCCGCGCCTGTCGCAGGCCGAACTCGTCGGCCTGCTGTTGCCGCCGAACGCGGCCGCGGATTCGGATTTCGCCGCGTTCCTCGGCCTGCTGGTCGAGAACCGCCGCGTGGACCTGCTCGCCGAGATCACTGCACTGTTCGAGGAACTCAAGCGCGAATCCGAACGCACGATCCGCGTGACCTTGCGCAGTGCGAGCGAGATCCCCGCGCCGCAGGCCGAGGCGATCAAGGCCGCACTGAAAAAGCGTTTCGCACGCGAGATCGAACTGGAGCAACGCATCGATCCGGCCGTGATCGGCGGCGCCGTGATCGACGCCGGCGATGTGGTCATCGACGGCTCGGTGCGCGGACGGCTGGAACGCCTGCAATCGGCGTTGTTGAACTAACAAATTCAATTCTCCATGCGCCGCGCAACGGCGTGTGATCAAGGAAACCAACATGGCAACGACACTCAATCCTTCCGAAATCAGCGAACTGATCCGCAGCCGCATCGAAAAGGTGAAGCTCGCCGCCGAAGCGCGCAACGAAGGCACCATCGTTTCGGTGTCCGACGGCATCGTGCGCATCCACGGCCTGGCCGACGTGATGTCGGGCGAAATGATCGAGCTGCCGAACAACGGCACCGCGCTGGCGCTGAACCTGGAGCGCGACTCGGTCGGCGCGGTCGTGCTCGGCGAGTACGAGTACCTGACGGAAGGCGATACGGTCAAGACCACCGGCCGCATCCTCGAAGTGCCGGTCGGCCCGGAACTGCTCGGCCGCGTCGTCGACGCGCTCGGCAATCCGATCGACGGCAAGGGCCCGGTCAATGCCAAACTCAGCTCGCCAGTGGAAAAGGTCGCGCCGGGCGTGATCGCGCGCAAATCCGTGTCGCAGCCGGTGCAGACCGGATACAAATCCGTCGACTCGATGATCCCGATCGGCCGCGGCCAACGCGAGCTGATCATCGGCGACCGCCAGACCGGCAAGACCGCGCTGGCGATCGACGCGATCATCAACCAGAAGGGCACCGGCATCAAATGCGTCTACGTCGCCATCGGCCAGAAGCAGTCGTCGATCGCCAACGTCGTACGCAAACTCGAAGAATTCGGCGCGATGGAGCACACGATCATCGTTGCGGCTTCGGCGTCCGACTCGGCAGCGATGCAGTACCTCGCGCCGTACTCGGGTTGCTCGATGGGCGAATATTTCCGCGACAACGGCCAGGACGCGCTGATCATCTATGACGACCTGACCAAGCAGGCCTGGGCATACCGCCAGATTTCGCTGCTGCTCAAGCGTCCGCCGGGCCGCGAGGCCTATCCGGGCGACGTGTTTTATCTGCACAGCCGCCTGCTCGAGCGCGCCGCACGCGTCAACGAGGAATACGTCGAGAAATTCACCAAGGGCGCGGTCAAGGGCAAGACCGGTTCGCTCACCGCGCTGCCGGTGATCGAAACCCAGGCCGGCGACGTGTCGGCATTCGTGCCGACCAACGTGATTTCGATCACCGACGGCCAGATCTTCCTCGAGACCGACCTGTTCAACGCCGGCATCCGCCCGGCCGTGAACGCCGGCATTTCGGTGTCGCGCGTGGGTGGCGCGGCGCAGACCAAGATCATCAAGAAACTGTCTGGAGGCGTAAAGCTCGCGCTCGCGCAGTATCGCGAACTCGCCGCGTTCGCGCAGTTCGCATCGGATCTGGACGCCGCCACGCGCGCGCAGTTGGAGCGCGGCCAGCGCGTCACCGAATTGATGAAACAAAAGCAGTACGCGCCGCTCTCGGTCGGCCAGCTCGCGATCTCGCTGTACGCCGCCGAGAAGGGTTATCTCGACGACCAGCCGATCGCCAAGATCCTGCCGTTCGAGGCCGGCCTGCACGCGCACTTCGCCAGCAACTACGGCGACTGGATGAAGGCCGCAAACGACAAGGCCGACTGGAACGACGCGATCGAGGCGACGCTCAAGAGCGGCATCGAAGAGTTCAAGAAGACGGGTAGCTGGTAAACCGATATGGCAGGCGCACGCGAAATCCGGACGAAGATCAAGAGCGTCGCGAACACGCGCAAGGTGACGCGCGCGCTGGAGATGGTTTCGGCCTCGAAGATCCGCAAGGCGCAGGAATTGATGCGCGCCTCGCGCCCGTACGCGCGTGCGATGCGCCAGGTGGTCGGCCACATCGCCAAGGCGAACACGGAATTCAAGCATCCGTTCCTGTCCGCGCGCGACAACGTCAAGCGCGTCGGCTACATCGTCGTGTCCACCGACCGCGGCCTGTGCGGCGGCCTGAACTCGAACCTGTTCCGCAAACTGCTCGCCGAAATCCGCGAGTGGAACGAGAAGAATGTCGAAGTCGACATCGTCGCGATCGGCACCAAGGCGAACGTGTTCTTCAAGCGCCTGAAGGTGAATCTGGTCGGCAGCGCCTCGCATCTCGGTGAGAAGCCCAAGATCGAGAAGCTCATCGGCGTGATCAAGATCATGCTCGACAGCTACAGCGCCGGCAAGATCGACCGCCTGACCCTGGCCTACAACGATTTCGTCAACACGATGACGCAGAAGCCGACTCTCGACCAGCTGCTGCCGCTGCCGCCGTCGGAATCGCTCGCCACCGCGCACGATTGGGATTACCTGTACGAACCGGATGCCGAATCCGTGCTCGAACACGTGCTGACGCGCTACATCGAGTCGCTGGTGTATCAGGCCGCGATCGAGAACCTCGCCAGCGAACACGCCGCGCGCATGGTCGCGATGAAGTCCGCCGGCGACAACGCGAAGAAGGCGATCGACTCGTTGACGCTGGTGTACAACAAGGTGCGTCAGGCGGCGATCACGCAGGAAATATCGGAAATCGTCAGCGGCGCGGCGGCGGTATAAGCAAAGCGCCTGCGGCGGTTTCAATCAATTAGTTTAGGTTTTTGAGGACACCAACATGAGTCAGGGCAAAGTAGTCCAAATCATCGGCGCGGTGGTCGACGTCGAATTCCCGCGCGAATCCGTGCCGAAAGTGTACGACGCGCTGAAAGTCGAAGGCACCGCGATCACGCTCGAAGTGCAACAGCAGCTCGGCGACGGCGTCGTGCGCACGATCGCACTCGGCTCGACCGACGGCATCAAGCGCAATCTCGTCGCCACCAACACCGGCGCTGGCATCAAGGTGCCGGTCGGCAACGCCACGCTCGGCCGCATCATGGACGTGCTCGGCACGCCGATCGACGAAGTCGGCCCGATCGACGCGAAGGACCACTGGGAAATCCACCGTCCGGCGCCGAGCTACGACGAACAAGCCGCGGCAAACGATCTGCTCGAAACCGGCATCAAGGTCATCGACCTCGTCGCTCCGTTCGCCAAGGGCGGCAAGGTCGGCCTGTTCGGCGGCGCCGGCGTGGGCAAGACCGTGAACATGCTCGAACTGATCAACAACATCGCGACGCAGCACTCCGGTCTGTCGGTGTTCGCCGGCGTCGGCGAGCGCACCCGCGAAGGCAACGACTTCTACCACGAGATGATCGAGGCCGGTGTCGTCAACCTGAAGGATCTGCCGCAATCGAAGGTGGCGATGGTCTACGGCCAGATGAACGAGCCGCCCGGCAACCGCCTGCGCGTCGCGCTGACCGGCCTGACCATGGCCGAATATTTCCGCGACGAGAAGGACGCTTCGGGCAAGGGCCGCGACGTACTGTTCTTCGTCGACAACATCTACCGCTATACGCTGGCCGGCACGGAAGTCTCCGCGCTGCTCGGGCGCATGCCGTCCGCCGTGGGTTACCAGCCGACGCTGGCCGATGAAATGGGCCGCCTGCAGGAGCGCATCACCTCGACCAAGACGGGTTCGATCACCTCGATCCAGGCTGTGTACGTTCCAGCGGACGACTACACCGATCCGTCGCCGGCGACCACCTTCGCGCATCTGGACTCGACCGTGGCGCTGTCGCGCGACATCGCCTCGCTCGGCATTTATCCGGCCGTGGATCCGCTCGCCTCGACCAGCCGCCAGCTCGATCCGAACGTGATCGGCGTGGAGCACTACGAAACCGCGCGCCGCGTTCAGGGCACGCTGCAACGCTACAAGGAACTGAAAGACATCATCGCGATCCTGGGCATGGACGAACTTTCCGAAGAAGACAAGGCCACCGTCGGCCGCGCGCGCAAGATCGAGCGCTTCTTCTCGCAGCCCTTCCACGTCGCCGAAGTGTTCACCGGTGCGCCGGGCAAGTACGTGTCGCTCAAGGACACTATACGCGGCTTCAAGATGATCTGCGACGGCGAGTGCGATCACCTGCCGGAGCAGGCGTTCTACATGGTCGGCGGCATCGAGGAAGCCTTCGAGAAGGCCAAGAAGATGACCGAGAAGAAGGCGGCATAAGGCACGATCATGACCACCATCCGCTGCGACATCGTCAGCGCCGAAGCCGAAATTTTCCACGGCCAGGCGAAGATGGTCATCGCCACCGGCGAAGCCGGCGAACTGGGCATCGCGCCGCGTCACGCGCCGCTGATCACGCGCCTGAAACCGGGCCAGGTGCGCGTGATCGCCGAAAACGGCGAGGAACAGTTCTTCTACGTTTCCGGCGGCATCCTCGAAGTGCAGCCACAGGTCGTGACCGTGCTTGCCGACACCGCAATCCGCGCCAAGGATCTGGACGAGGCCGCTGCCCGCCGGGCCAAGGAAAACGCCGAGCGTCTGCTCGCCAACCGCGCCGACGCGGTTGAAATCGCCCAAGCCCAGGCCGAACTCATGCAGGCCATCGCGCAATTGCGCGCGATCGAGCAGTTGCGCAAGCAGCTCAAGCACTGAACGGACTTCGAGAAATCGGACAAGAAGACGCCGGCGCAAGCCGGCGTTTTCGTTTGTGCGATTTGACGCCGGTTGTCGGCAGTGCAATGATTGTTGAAGATTTCAACAATCGGAATCTGTCATGGCTACCGTCAATTTCAGCGTCCCCGAAGACGTCAAGGAAGCGTTCAACGAGACTTTCACCGGCCGCAACAAGAGCGCCATCGTCGCCGACCTGCTGCGCGAAGCGGTCGAGCGCGAGAAGCGCCGGCAGGCGCATGTGGCGGCCTGCGACAACATTCTCGCCAACTGGGACAAACGTCCGCGCGTTGCGGCAGGCGCCATTCGCCGGGCGCGCGAGGAATTGCGTCGTTGATGCGCCTGGTATTGGATGCCAGCGTCTGCCTGAAATGGTATCTGTCCGAGCGCACCAATGAAGCGCACTCGGATATTGCCCGGGCCATGCTTTCGCATGCGCGCGAGGGCAGAGTAAAACTGCGTCAACCCGCGATATGGCAGTCGGAAATTGCTGCCGTGCTTGCGCGGGAAATGCCGACGCTGGTCGGGACGCTCATCCAATCCATGCAGGGCCTGCAAGCCGACATCGTCGACGACGCGGTGGTGATGTTGCGCGCCATTGAACTATCCGTAAAGACGAATCACCACCTTTTCGACACGATTTATCATGCCGTCGCCTTCGAATACGGCATAGACTTGATCACTGCCGACGAACACTACTACCGCAAGGCGCGCGCATTCGGTTCCATCGTTCTGCTGAAGGATTGGCGCTGGAAGCCGCAAGGCGTGGCCGAACCGCGCGCCAAGTACATCGCGAAACCGCGCAGACGACGCACATCAAAAAAATCATGACCACAGACATTCCCTTGCACGTTGTCATCCTCGCCGCCGGCGAAGGCAGGCGCATGCACTCGGCGCTGCCGAAAGTGCTGTTGCCGCTGGCCGGCAAACCGATGCTGGCCCATGTGATCGCGACCGCACGCGAGTTGCAGCCGGCGCAGATCCATATCGTGTTCGGCCATCGCGGCGATGCGGTGCGCGCCGCGTTCGCCGATCAATCCGATCTGGACTGGGTGCATCAAGCCGAACAGCGTGGCACCGGCCACGCCGTGCAACTGGCGCTGGCGAACGTGCCGGAAGCGGCGCGCGTACTTGTGCTGTACGGCGATGTGCCGCTGATCCGCGCGGCCACGCTCAAACCATTATGCAGTGCCGACTCACCATTGGCGCTGCTCGCCGCCGAACTGTTCGATCCACGCGGCTACGGTCGCGTGATCCGCGATGGCATCGGCCGCGCGCGCGCAGTGGTCGAGGAAAAAGACGCCACGCCCGATCAGCGCGCCATCACCACGGTCAACACCGGCATCCTTGCCGCAGACGCTCGCCGGCTGCGCGTGTGGACTCACAATCTCGACAACCGCAACGCGCAGGGCGAGTTTTATCTCACCGACGTGTTTGCGCAGGCGACGAACGAAGGCATGCCGGCCGACATCCTGAATTGCCGCGACGAGCGCGAGGCTTTTGGCGCGAATGACGCCTGGCAACTCGCCCAGCTCGAACGCCAATTCCAGCAGCGTCAAGCACGCGCGCTCTGCGAACAAGGCGTGCGTCTTGCCGATCCGGCGCGTTTCGATCTGCGCGGTGAGCTCGTCTGTGGTCGCGATATCGAGATCGACGTCGACACCGTGTTTGAAGGTCGCGTGACCTTTGGCGACGACGTGCGTATCAATGCATTTTGCCGGATCAAAGATTCGACTCTTGCCGCGGGAACCGTCGTTCGTGCGCATTCCGATCTTGACGGCGTCGTCACCCATGGCGCCTGCGTAATCGGCCCCTATGCGCGGCTGCGTCCAGGCACGCAACTCGCCGCCGGCGTGCAGGTCGGTAATTTCGTCGAGGTGAAAAATTCCACACTCGGCGAAAACTCCAAAGCCAATCACTTGAGTTACCTCGGCGACGCGCGCATCGGCGCCGACGTCAACATCGGCGCCGGCACCATCACCTGCAACTACGACGGCGTGAGCAAGCATCAAACGACGATCGAAGACGGCGCATTCATCGGTTCCAACAGCGCGCTGGTCGCGCCCGTGACGGTCGGCAAGGACGCCACTATCGGCGCGGGTTCGACCATCAGCGCCGATGCGCCGGCAGGTCAACTGACCGTCTCGCGCGCTGCGCAAACATCGCATCCGGGCTGGAAGCGCCCGCAAAAAACCCCGAAATAAGCCGCCTGAAAGCCGCCAAACCGCTAAAATACGCGCAGGACTTCGAGGATTCGTCCATGTGCGGAATAGTCGGTGCCGCGGCGCGGCGCGATGTGGTGGGCACGCTGATCGCGGGTCTGAAGGCGCTGGAATACCGCGGCTACGATTCGGCCGGCATCGCCCTGCTCACCGACAAGGGTCTGGAACGCGTGCGTACCAAGGGCAAGGTGCATGAGCTCGAAACACTGCACGCATCGCAACCGATCGCCGGTCACACCGGCATCGCGCACACGCGCTGGGCCACGCACGGCGCGCCTAATACGGTCAACGCCCATCCGATCGCCTCGCGCGGCAATGTCGCGGTGGTGCACAACGGCATCATCGAGAATCACGAGGAGTTGCGCGCGGAACTCAAGGCGCTCGGCTTTGCGTTTGCCTCCGATACCGACACCGAAGTGATCGCGCACCTCATCGAATATCACCAGTCACAAGGTGCGGATCTGCTCGACGCCGTGCGCAAAACCTTGCCGCGCCTGCGCGGTGCATATGCGATTGCCGCGATCAGCAAACGTGAGCCTGGGCGCGTGATCGGTGCGCGCCGCGGCAGTCCAATGGTGGCGGGCCTTGCCGACGGTGAACAATTCATCGCCTCGGATATTCATGCGCTGCTGCCAGTGACGCGGCGCTTCATTTATCTGGCCGAAGGCGACATCGCCGATGCCACGGTCGACGGCATCACGATCTACGACGAACACGGCAAGCGCGTCGAACGTCCGGTCAAGCAGGCGCACTTCGGCGCCGACGCGGTCGAGCGCGGCGAATACCGTCATTACATGCTCAAGGAAATCCACGAGCAGCCGCAGGCGTTGGCCGACACGCTCGAAGGGCGCATTGCGGGCGGACATATCCTCACCGAAATCTTCGGCGTCGGCGCCCGCGAGCTGCTGACGAAAACCCGCTGCGTTCATCTGATCGCCTGCGGATCGAGCTATCACGCCGCGCTCGTCGCGCGTTACTGGATCGAGTCGCTCGCCGGCATTGCCTGCAATGTCGAGATCGCATCCGAATACCGTTATCGCGACGTGGTGATCCCGACCGACACGCTGTTCGTGACGATTTCGCAATCCGGCGAAACCGCCGATACGCTGGCCGCGTTGAAGTTGGCCAAGTCGAAAAGCTATCTGGCCACGCTCGCGATCTGCAACGTGCCGGAATCCTCGATCGTGCGCGAATCGGCGCTGACCCTGATGACTCGAGCCGGCCCGGAAATCGGCGTCGCCTCGACCAAGGCGTTCACCACGCAATTGGCCGCGCTCGCGTTGTTCGCGCTGGAACTGGCGCGCCATCACGGCCTCGACGCTGCGCGCTACGCCGCGCTGGTGCAGCAACTGGAAACCCTGCCGGGCGCGGTGCGCGATGCGCTCGCGCTGGACGCGCACATCAAGACGATGGCCGAACGCTTTGTCGCCAAGGATCACACCCTGTTCCTCGGTCGCGGCACGCAATTTCCGATCGCGATGGAAGGCGCGCTCAAGCTCAAGGAGATCTCCTACATCCACGCCGAGGCGTATCCGGCCGGCGAATTGAAGCACGGCCCGCTCGCGCTGGTGGACGAGAACATGCCGGTGATCGCGGTCGCCCCGAACGATCATCTGCTGGAAAAGCTCAAGTCGAATCTGGAAGAAGTCCGTGCCCGCGGCGGCGAACTCTATGTGCTCGCCGATGCCGATGTCGCGCGCAACCTGCGTCAGGACAACGGCCATCTGCTCGCGTTGCCGCCCTGCGGCGAGCTGATCGCGCCGATCGTGTTCACGATTCCGTTGCAATTGCTTGCCTACCACGTCGCCGTGCAGCGCGGCACCGACGTGGACCAGCCGCGCAACCTCGCCAAGAGCGTGACGGTGGAGTAGCCTCGGTGCCGCGATAGGTTTGATCCTGCTTTTGCGTTAATCCAAGTCAGCCGGTGACCCCTCGCCGGAATGAGGATTCGCCATGAAACGGATCGCCTTGTGCTGGGCCGCATTGCTGCTGTGTGCAGAGTCGCCGTTTGCGCTTGCCGCCAATACCTGGACGGTCACGTCCACCGGCAGCGGCGGAAACTGCACCGCCAATTCGAGTGCCGCGGGCTGCACTCTGGATGCAGCTATCAATGCCGCGGGTGATGGCGACCTCATTCATTTTTCGGCAGCGGTACAAGGCCAAACGATTTCCGGCGTGTACCTCAGGAATGATTTTGGCAGTTTGACCATCGATGGATCGCCCGGCGGCATGATTCTGGATGGTGGCGGCAACGGACCGTTCTTGGCGCTAAACAGCGGAAATATCACGCTATCGCACATGACCTTCCAGCATGCGACCGCCAACGCGATCTACAACACCGGCGCGACGATGACAATCGACTCGTGCGCCTTCCTAAACAATTCCACTTCTTCACCCAGCGATGCCAACGGCGGCGCCGTCGTCCAAGTCGCAGGCAGCGTGTTCATCGTCAATTCCACGTTCGTGGGTAATAGCGCATCCGGGAATGGCGGCGCCATCAATGCCTACGGCAATGTGGTTATCAGCAATTCGACGATCACCGCCAATCACGCCGGTTCGAATGGCGGCGGTATCGGCGGCTACGGATTCACGATCATGAGCAGCATCGTCGCAGGCAACACCGCCGCCAACAATCCCGATATCTACGGCTTCGGCGGGCAGGCATCACTCGGCTACAACATCATCGGCAACAGTTCGGGTTCGGGCTTGGCCGCAACTACCGGCGACCAATTCGGTATCGATCCGCTGTTTGTCGCAGCCGGTCTGGCCAACAACGGCGGCGCGACACAGACGGTGGCGCTGCAATCGAGTAGCCCCGCGCGCAGTGGCGGCAACTGCGCGGGCAATGCGAGCGGTCCGACGATTCCCGCGATCACGTTGGATCAGATCGACCACACGCGCACGTCGGCCGGCGCCATCGGCTGCACGGTCGGCGCGTTCGACATGACCTCGATTTTCCACGACGGATTCGGCAACTGACGGCTGGATCAGTTGTCACCCGGCAGCGCGAGCCAATCCGCTTCCTCGCCGATTGTGTTCACCATTCCGCTGCGACGGACTACTCGTGCGTGAACAAGCGCTGCGCGTCGTCATAGTTGAAGCCCGTTGCGAAGACGTCGCCGCGGCCATGTTCGAGAAACCCGGCGGCGGCGTGATCGACAGCCGCCAGCGCCAGCGTGGCGAAACGCGTGGCCGTGCTCACCCGCGCCACGCCGATGCGCGAAAGCTCCGCAAGACTCGGCATGCTCACGCCTGCGGCGACACCGACTGGCGCATCAATGCTGCGCACCAGGTCCGCCAGGGTACCCGGATCGCTCAAGCCGATCGGGAAGATGCAATCGGCGCCGGCGGCCACATACGCCTGCGCACGGCGCAGAGCGTCGTCCCAGCAAGCCTCGCCGTGCTCGCCCGGCTGCATCCAGCTGTCCACGCGCGCGTTGATCACGATGGGCACACCGGCTGCTGCGGCAGCTTCGCGCGCCACTTGAATCCGTGCGGCGGCGATCTCGATGGGCCGCAACGGGCCGTGTCCCGGCAGGCTGTCTTCCAGATTGATGCCGACGGCACCGGCGTCGATCACGGCGCGCACGTTGACGCCCACCGCCTGCGGCGTATCGCCGTAGCCGCTTTCGAAATCCACGCTGAGCGGCAGATCGACGACGCGGACGATGCGCGCCACTGCCGCCAGCACTTCCGTCAGCGGCACGCACTCGCCGTCGGCGTAACCCAGCGACCATGCCATGCCGCCGCTGGTGGTGGCGATGGCGGCAAAACCGCGGCGCACAAAAAGCGCGGCGCTGGCGGCATCCCAGGCATTGGGCAAGACCAACAATTTCTTGCCATCGTGGAGGCGGCGAAACGTCTGTGCTTTTTCCGCCTGGGTCTGCATGGGGCTGCGGGATTTTCCGCGCGGCGCGGTTCGTGGCCGTCGGTTCAACCGGCGCTATCGGCGTGCGCGTGCTGCTGCATCACGTCCAACGCCAGCGTCGAATGCGCGTAGGCGCCGCCGGCGCGCATCTCCGCGGCGACCCAGATCGCCTCCATGATCTGCTGTTCGCTGGCACCGTGCTTGAGCGCCGCGGCGGTGTGGCCTCTGATGCAATACGGGCATTGCGTGACATGCGCCACGGCGACCGCGATCAATTGCTTGGTCACGCCCGGCAAGGCGCCATCGGCGAATACCGCGGCGCTGAACACCTTGAACGCACGCAGCGGCTCGGGCGCCAGTTCACTGCGCTTGTGCGCGAGCGCCGCGCTGGACTGGGGATAAAGTGGATCGTTCATGATGACCTCCATCGCATCGCATCGGCGCGCGAATATCCGCGTCGGCGATCGGCACAGCAACCGCGCTACGGCAATGTACGCATGATACGCCGCCGCGACCGGGTGGACTCAGTCGTCGCCCGGCAATGACAGCCAATCCGCTGCCTCGCCGATCGGCGCACCGGGCGGAATCGCGACGCTGCGTGCGTGACTGCCCAGCAATTTGTCGAGTTCGCGCGCATCGAGCAACTGGCGCGACAGGCTCGCACCCCAGGCGCGATCCGCCGCATCGCCCTTGCGCTGGGCGAGCGTGAGGGCGACCTCGTGCAGGCGCTGGTCGAGAAACGCGGCAACGCCGGGTGTGGCCTTGGGATTGTGCGCAGTCTGCGCCACTGTCAGCAGCGTGCGATACGCAATACGGCGCGCGAGTGTATCGGTGCGATCAGGCAGTGTCGCCGCCAGCAAACGATCGAGCACTTCATTTACGCCCAGCGCGTTCGCATCGGTAGCGTGTTGAGATTCCAACCGGGCCAGGCGCGCGGGTGCGAGCAGGGCATCCAGCGTCAACGTCGCGGCGGCATCGGCAGCCACCAATGGATCGAACGGTGTGCCGCCCGTGCCTGCGAACAGTTCGATGCTGTACTGGCGATTCGGACTGCCATTGCGCGCCGCCGAGAGCAGCGGCAGAAGACGTTGCGGCACGCGCAACTGATCCGGCGCGAGCGTCGCGAGCACGGCGTCGAGCGCCGCGCGCTGCACCTGCGGTGGCACCGGATCGGACGCCTCGTGGCCACCGCCATTGACCGCATATTGCAGATACACGCCGCCGATCGCCTTCGCCGCGGCAACCATCTGGTAGCGGTGCAGCAGCCACACCGGCACGAAGCGCCTGCGCAGGTTTGCCATCGCCTCGCCCGGCGCCAGCGCCGACAGACCGAAGCGATCGATCGCGACGCGACGCACGTCCATCAGTCGATTCAATTCGGCAGTTGCATCCGCACCATCGTCCCAAAGCGAGGACCACGGCTGTGCGGTGTCGTCGGCGCGCGCGTCGTCGTCCTGGATGTAGCGCAGTCCGGAGTCGACGATCCGTTTTGCTCGCGCATTGGCCCAGGCCTGCGCGTCCTGCCCCGGCGCCGGCTCGCCGTACAACCAGTCGACCGTGGCCATGTCCCACCGGCCGATGCCGCTTGCGTAGGCATCGCGCAAATCGAGCTTGCCGTCGACGAGTTCAATGCGCGGCGGCGGGTAGTCCATCACCGAGGCGCGATCCTGCGTGCTCGCGGCGAAGTTGTGTGCGAAGCCGAGCGTGTGACCGACCTCGTGTGCGCCGAGTTGACGCAATCGCGCGAGCGCCGCCAGCACCGGATCGTTGGATCCGCCGCTACCGACTTTGTCCGCACCGACGATGCCCTCGAGGATCTGGATGTCCTGGCGCACGCGCAGCGAACCGATCACCACCATGCCCTTGACGATTTCGCCAGTGCGCGGATCGACGATCTCCTGGCCGTACGACCAGCCGCGCGTGGCGCGATCGACCCAGTTGACGACGTTGTAGCGCGCGTCCATCGGATCGACGTCGCGCGGCAGTACCTTGACCTGGAACGCATCGACATATCCGGCCGCATCGAATGCCTTGGCCCACCAGCCGATGCCGTCGATCAACGCGGATCGAATGGGTTCCGGGGCACGCCAATCGACGTAATAGACGATCGGCTTGCGCACGCGCGAGCGCGGCGCGCCCGGATCGGTTTTTTCCAGGCGAAACCGGTTGGCGAATTCGCGCACCACGTCGCGACCCAATGGCTCGCCGAAATCCACGACCTGCGTGCCGAAGCCCGCGATGCGCGGATCGAACGTGCGCGATTCGAATCCCGGGCCGGGCAACTTCACGAAACTGTGGTGCACGGTGAAACTGACTTGGCCGGTCGCCGGCGCGATGTTGGCGACTTCCTCACCCGGCGTATCCGACGCGAAGGTTTGCACCGCGTCGATTTCGAGGTTGTCCGGAAAATCCTTCACCGAATCGGGATCGGCCGCGCTGCGTTTTTCGTCGAGCTTGAAACCCTTGCCAGCGCCCTGCCCGCCGCCGACGCCGAACGTATCAGTACTCTGGTTGAGCGAATCGACGATTCCGATTTCGTCCGTCGTGAGGAATCCGGACAAATCGACGACCATGCCGCCGTCCGGGAGAGTTTGTGCAATGTCGCCCATCCACGCGATCGAGGTGGCGAAGTCCGGACTTGCAGTGGTATTGGCGGCAGCGCGAAAACGCGGATTCTCGAACACCGCCGCGATCTTTTTGCCGTAGCGGCGGAAGGCGAGGATCTGCGTGGCGCCGACGCGGCCGCGGTCCAGGAACGTCGGTGCCGCACCAAGTCCGGTGCGCAGCGATGCGGTGTAGAGGAATCGTGCCGACACACCGTCGCTTTGCGCAGGCGGCAAGGTGACGAGGATGCGGCCGGCGTGCTTGTCCACATGCACCGGCAGCAAGCCTTGCAGCGCGGTCGTCGCGTCGAAAACCTTGTCGGGATGGGTTTGTGCCGGCGCGGCGTGTGCAGCGGAAAATCCGAGGAATGCCGCGAGAGCGAGCGGCAAGACGATGATCGAACGGCGGGTGTTGGCAGTCATGCCCGGGATTCTATCCCGCACCGACGCGCGTTGCTCAGATCATGCCCAATCAGATCAGCGCATCAGGCCTGCGCGCACCGGCAAAGCGGTGCGCCCAATAACGTTCGGAAAGACGATCCACGCGCACGCGCTCGCCGGTGGTCGGCGAATGGATGAAACGGCCTTCGCCGAGGTAGATGCCCACATGCGAGACGCGCTTGCCGCGAGTGCGGAAGAACACCAGGTCGCCGGCCTGCAAGTCGTCGCGGTCGATCATCCGACTGTCGCGAAATTGCGCAGCGGAATTTTCCGGCAGATCGATGCCCAGCACCTGCGCGAAGACGTAATGCACGAAGCCGCTGCAATCAAAGCCGCTGTGCGGACTGCGCCCGCCGCGGCGATAACGGATATCGCGCAAGGTCATGGCGAAATCCACCAGCAACTGGCGCGGATCGACATCGCGTGTGGGCGCGGACTCGTGCGGGCGCGCGGGCGCAGCGAAATCCGCCGCGACCTGCAATTCGTCCAGCAAGGACGGCGCGAAAATGGCTTGCATTGCATGCGCCGCGCAGAAATCCTGCGGCGACGGCAATGCGGCGAGCGCGTCCACGGACACGACCGCCAAACCCATCAACGCCACGCAACGCAATCGAAAACGCATGCTTCGAACCTGAAAAAGCCGCCTCCCCGGCGGCAGCGAGGTGCGACCGTAGCAAAGGATTCGTTCGAATTGCGTTAACGCGTAGAATCCGCCGCACGCAACCGGGAGAGACTCATGCGTGTGTGTGTGTACTGCGCGTCCAGCCAGATGTGCGATGCCGACTACCACGCCGCGGCCACGCGCCTGGGCGAACTGCTCGCCGCGGAAGGCCACTGCATCGTCTACGGCGGCGGCGCGGTGGGTCTGATGGGCTCGCTCGCCAACGGTGCGCTGTCCCGTGGCGGCAAAGTGATCGGCATCATTCCGCGCTTCATGACGGACGTGGAATGGCAGCATCCCGGGATAGAAAACCTCGAAGTGGTCGAGGACATGCGCGAGCGCAAGCATCGCCTGCTCACCGGCTCGGACGCCGTGGTCGCGCTGCCCGGCGGTTGCGGTACGCTGGAGGAATTGTTCGAGGCGATCACGCTCAAGCGCCTGGGCCTGTACTTCAATCCGATCGTGTTGCTCAACACGCGCGACTTCTACACACCGCTGCAAGCCTTCATGGACAAGGTGATCGGCGAGCGTTTCATGAATCCGGAACACGCCGCGATGTGGTCGCTGGTGGACGCGCCGGAAGATGTCTTGCCGAGGATCCGCGCCACCGAAAAATGGCGCGAGGATGCGCGCGATTACGCAGTTGTGCGCTGATCAATCTTCGTGTGCGGTTTCGTGACCCGCGTCGGGATCGTCCAGAAATCCGCCGTCGCCGGAATCGGTGTCGGATGATTCGCGCGGTTCCACCGACTGTTCGCTGCGCTCGACCTGTTTCTGCCAGCGCGTCTTGATCGGATTAGCCGTCTCGGCGGCTTCGGCGTCGGCCACCAACGCGCGCTTGCGCTCGTCCGGCAGGCTGGCCCAATGGCAGTTCTCGATCGCGCCAGCCAACGAATACAGCAGATTCAGGCTGGGCCGGAAACCGGCGCGTTTGACCTTCATGAACGCATCGACAGGACCAAGCCGCACGAGATCGTCCTGCGTGCGCACGCCGACCTGGCGCAGCCACGCCGCGCCCTTGGGACCGACGTTGCGAATCTTGTTGCTGTCGTCCTTACCCGCCATGTCGGTCGGATCCGTGCAGTGAGTCCAGGAAAATCCGGGCGAGCGTTTCCATGCCGGCGCGGTCGTCGTCGTCGAAACGTGCGACCGTCGGACTGTCCACGTCCCAGACGCCGATCAGGCGATCACCGTCAAACAACGGCACGACGATTTCCGAGCGCGATGCCGAATCGCAGGCGATGTGGCCGTCGAACTCGTTCACGTCGCGCACGAGCTGGGTTTTCCGCGTCGCCGCCGCTGTGCCGCACACGCCCTTGCCGAGCGCGATGCGCACGCACGCAGGTTTGCCCTGGAACGGCCCAACCACGAGTTCGGCGCCGTCGTGGAAATAAAATCCGGCCCAGTTGATGTCCGCCAGCGCGTGATAGACGAGCGCGGCGAAATTCGCCGCATTCGCGATGCGGTCGCGCTCGCCGTGCAGCAGGCCACGCGCCTGTTCGGCGAGTTCGGCGTAGAACGCGGGCTTGCTATCGGCACGGATGACGGTTGTGGCGAACATGCGCACATTCTAGCGTGTGGCGGATACCGCCGCAGCGAATTATCCTGCACGCGTGGACACAAAGCACACAATTCGATCAGGCGCCTTCATCGCCGGCACCGACACCGGCATCGGCAAATCCGTGGTGTCGGCCACGCTGCTGGCCGCACTCAACGCAGGCAGACATCGCGCCGTCGGCATGAAGCCCATCGCCAGCGGCTGCCGGCAAACGCCGCAGGGACTGCGCAACGAGGACGCGGAATTGCTGATCGCACACAGCGCCGGCGCGCCCGACTACGCACAGGTCAACCCGTTCGCGCTGCCCGAAGCGATCGCACCGCACCTCGCGGCGCAACACGCCGGCGTGGAAATCCGGCTCGATCCCATCGTTGCCGCATTTGCCGCATTGTCCACAAATTATGATTTTGTCGTTGTCGAAGGCGTGGGCGGCTGGATGGTTCCGCTGTCCGCGACGCTGATGCAGGCCGATCTGGCGCGCACGCTGCACCTGCCCGTTATCCTCGTCGTCGGCCTGCGCCTGGGTTGCATCAATCACGCGCAGCTTTCCGCTCACGCGATCATCGACGACGGCTGCAAACTCGCCGGCTGGATCGGCAACCGCGTCGATCCGAACATGGATTGCGTCGAGGAAAACCTCGCTACGCTGCACGAGCGCCTGCCGGCGCCGTGCCTGGGCGTGCTGCCCTACGCTAATGCGCCCGATCCGCACGCACTGGCGCCGCACCTGCATGCGGCGGCAGATGCCGCTATTGCGGCCAGACAGGCCATAAGTCATGCCTCGTCCGGCATAGTGGTCTGCTAGAATTCCCGGCTCAAAGAGGCACATCGAATGTCGGTTCAACGCTATTACCTGTCCATCGACGACCTGGCCAAGGCGCGCGGCCAGATCAACGAATTGTCGTACCAGGGCAATTCGCCGGACAGCTTCGCCGCCCTGCTCCAGTCCGCCCTGCGCGAACCCGTTCTGTGGCGGCGCTGGCGCGCGATGCAGCCGGATCCGGACGCGGTCGACCCCGCGCTGGGCGCGAGCGATCCGCAGGCCACGGTGAGCGCCGAGCAGGCCGACATGCACACCGACATCGTCGTCACCACCAGCCTGCCGCATGTCATTCTCAAACACCGCCTGACCTTGCTGGTCGGTGCACACTGGAGTTTGCGCGACGTCAAGACTGCGTGATGTCGCGTGAACGCGTTGCTTTTTCCATTCGTATACTCCATGGAGTTCTTGCCATGTTCCGAATCCGTTTGCTGCCCGTCGCCATGACCGCCGTGCTCGCCGCCTGCGCGCAAGCGCCGCAGAAATCCGAGCCGGCCAAAACCGCCGCCGCGGCTCCGGCAGCACAGCACGTCAATCCGTTCCTGGCGGCCAGCACCCTGCCGTTCCACGCTCCGCCATTCGACAAGATCGTCGACGCCGACTACCAGCCGGCGATCGAGGAAGGCATGCGCCAGCAACTCGCCGAGGTCGACAAGATCGCGAACGATCCAGCGCCGCCGTCATTCGAAAACACCTACGTGGCGCTGGAGAAGACCGGTACCCTGCTGTACCGTGTGATGGCCGTGTTCAACGGCGTCAGCGGCGCGAATACCGACGACACCCTGCAGAAACTGCAGGAGACCGAAGCACCGAAGCTCGCCGCGCACCAGGATGCGATCTATCTCAACGGCAAGCTCTTCGCACGCGTCGATGCGGTGTACAAGGAACGCGCGAAATTGAAGCTGGATCCGGAATCGCTGCGCCTGGTCGAAGTCGTGCACGCCAACTTCGTGCGCGCCGGCGCCAAGTTGTCGGCGGCTGACAAGAGCAAACTCGAAGCGTTGAACAAGGAGGAATCCTCGCTCAGCGCCGGCTACGTCAACAAGTTGCTCGCTGCGGCCAAGGCCGGCGCGCTCGTCGTCGACGACAAGGCCAAGCTCGCCGGCATGTCCGATGCCGACATCGCCGCCGCCGCGCAGGACGCCAAGGCGCGCGGTCTGGAAGGCAAATGGGTGATCCCGCTGCAGAACACCACGCAGCAGCCGGCGCTGCAGGAACTGAGCGATCGCGCCACGCGCCAGGCCCTGTTCGAAGCCTCGTGGAACCGCGCCGAACACGGCGACGCGAACGACACGCGCGCGACCATCGAACGCCTTGCCCAACTGCGCGCCGAAAAGACCAAGCTGCTCGGTTTCCCGAACTTCGCGGCGTGGAGCCTGCAAGATCAGATGGCCAAGAATCCGGCCACGGTGTTCGCTTTCATGCACAAGCTTGCGCCCGCCGCGGTTGCACGCGCGCGCATCGAAGCGCGCGACATCCAGGCCATGATCGACAAAGATCAGAAATCGCTTGGCAAGCCAACGTTCAAGCTCGAGCCCTGGGACTGGGAGCACTACGCCGAGCAGGTGCGCAAGGCCAAGTACGACCTCGACGAAAGCCAGATCAAGCCGTACTTCGAATTGAACAATGTCCTCGAAAACGGCGTGTTCTATGCCGCGCACCAGCTTTACGGCCTGAGCTTCAAGGAACGTCACGACATACCGGTCTACCAGCCCGACGTGCGCGTGTTCGAAGTGTCCAATGCCGACGGTTCGCCGCTCGCGCTGTTCTATTGCGACTACTTCAAACGCGACAACAAGAACGGCGGCGCATGGATGGACAACTTCGTCGGCCAGTCGAAACTGCTCGGCACGAAACCCGTCATCTACAACGTCGCCAACTTCACCAAACCGGCGCCCGGCCAGCCGGCGCTGCTGTCGTGGGACGACGTGATCACCATGTTCCACGAATTCGGCCACGCCCTGCACGGCATGTTCGCCGATGAGGAATATCCGACGCTGTCCGGCACGAACACCGCACGTGATTTCGTCGAATTCCCCTCGCAGTTCAACGAACACTGGGCCAGCGTGCCGGAAGTCTTCGATCACTTCGCCAAGCACTACCAGACCGGCGCGGCGATGCCGGCGGACCTCGTCGCAAAGATGCGCAAGGCCGGCCAATTCAACAAAGGCTATGACATGACAGAACTCGTGGCCGCTGCCCTGCTCGACATGGAATGGCACACCCTGCCGGCGAGTGCGCCGCTGCAAGACGCGGACAAGTTCGAGGCCGCCGCGCTGAAGAAGGACAAGGTGGACTTGAGCTATGTGCCGCCGCGTTATCGCTCCAGTTACTTCCTGCACATCTGGGGCAACGGCTATTCCGCCGGTTACTATGCCTACTCCTGGACGCAGATGCTCGCCGACGACGCCTTCGAATGGTTCAAGGAACACGGCGGGCTGACCCGCGAAAACGGCGACCGCTTCCGCGCCATGGTGCTCTCGCGCGGCAATACCGAAGTGCTTGCCAAGATGTATCGCGATTGGCGCGGCCGCGAGCCGAGCATCGAACCGATGCTGATCGACCGCGGGTTGAAGGCAGCGCCGAAGAAGAAATAAGCCCGTCGCAAACGCGTTCGAATTCAAAGGCCCGCCAAGTGCGGGCCTTTGCTTGTCAATACGCGAATTCGGTAAACACCGGATCGACGCTGCCTTTCCACGGCCCGTTGAACAGCTCCAACTTGCGCTCGGCGGCGGTTTGATTGGCCTGCGCGAATTCGATCAGCGGTTCGAGGAACATGGCTTCGTTCGCGCCGGAGGCATTCAGACAATTGCGCCGCGCCAATCCGTTGCCGGCAATCTTCAAGGCTTCCAGCGCGAGGTCGCGGACGCTTCCATTCCGAAATGGAAGTTTCAGTGCGTGTTTCGGGACGCCATCGCGCAACGCATGGCGCTCGGCCATCGAGAAGTCCTTGACCAAATCCCAGGCCGCGTCCAAAGACGTCTGGTCGTAGAGCAAGCCGACCCAGAACGCCGGCAATGCGCACAAGCGGTTCCACGGGCCGCCGTCGGCGCCGCGCATTTCCAGATATTTTTTCAGGCGCACTTCCGGAAACGCCGTGGTCATGTGGTCGGCCCAGTCCTTGAGCGTCGGCTTCGCGCCGGGCAGTTCGGTCAGCTCGCCGGCGAGGAACTTGCGGAATGATCTTCCGGCCAGGTCGATGTACTTGCCATTGCGATAGGAAAAATACATCGGCACGTCGAGCAGATAGTCGACGTAGCGCTCGAAGCCGAAACCGTCTTCGAAGACGAAATCCAGCATGCCGGTGCGGTCGCGATCGGTGTCGGTCCAGATATGCGAACGATAACTCAAATAGCCGTTTGGACGTCCTTCCGTGAATGGCGAATCGGCGAACAGTGCGGTCGCGATCGGCTGCAGCGCGAGCGAAACGCGGAACTTCTTCACCATGTCCGCTTCGTTCGCAAAGTCGAGATTCACCTGCACGGTGCAGGTGCGCGTCATCATGTCCAGGCCGAGCGCGCCGACCTTGGGCATGTACTCGCGCATGATCTTGTAGCGGCCTTTCGGCATCCACGACATTTCATCGCGCCGCCATTTCGGCTGGAAACCCATGCCGAGAAAACCGAGCCGTAATTCGTCGGCGACGGCTTTGACTTCCCTGAGATGGCACGTCACTTCGCAGCAGGTGTCGTGAATGGTGTCGAGCTGTCCGCCGGACAATTCGAGCTGACCCGCCGGTTCCAGCGTGATCGACGCGTCGCCGCGCGTCAGTGCGATGACGTTGCCGTTTTCGCTGACCGGCGCCCAACCGAAGCGCGTCAGCCCTTGCAACAATGCGCCGATGCCGCGTTCGCCCTCGTAAGCGGGCGGGCGCAGATCGTCCAGCCGGAATCCGAATTTCTCGTGCTCGGTGCCGATTTTCCACTTGTCCGCCGGACGCGCGCCTGAGGCCATGAACTCAACGAGTTCGTCGCAATTGGCGACGGGTGTTTCCTTGACTGCGCTCGGCCCGGACATGTTTTTTCCTTCGGCAAGTGGCGCAATATGGGGGTGGTCAGCCGGCAAGCAAGCCCATCAACACCGTACGCGCCTCATCCAAGCCGGTCTTGGCCAGCGCCGAAAACAACTGTGCCGTCGCCGTCCAGCCCTGCTTCGCGCATTCCGCGCGCACGACCGCGAGCGTGCGCGCAGCCTCGCTGCGCGAGAGCTTGTCGGACTTGGTGAGCAACACGTGGCAGGCCAAACCGATTTCGCGGCAGTAGGCGAGCATCTGCCGGTCGAAATCCTTGAGCGGATGGCGTGAGTCCATGATCAGCACGACGCCGCGCAGGGATTCGCGCTCGCGCAGGTAGGCATCGATGACCTGGCGCCATTTCTCGCGCATCGCAACGGGGACCTTGGCGTAGCCGTAGCCGGGCAGGTCGATCAGGCGCCGCGCTTCGTCAAGGACGAAGACATTGAGCAATTGCGTGCGTCCCGGTGTTTTCGAGGTGCGCGCAAGCCCCGCCTGGTCGCAGATCGCGTTCAGCGCGCTGGACTTGCCGGCGTTCGAGCGTCCGGCAAAAGCGATCTCGGCGCCCGTGTCCGCCGGCAGGCGGCGCGAGTCGGGGGCGCTGGTCGCAAACTGCGCGGCGCGAAAGGGGTTGCTAGACATGGTTGATCCCGTTTGACCGTCCCGGACGTGGCTGGGATAATTCCCGCCTTGTGCCAACGCATTCGCGCGTGGCCGGATCGGCGACCTTCGGAGTCAATTCTATGAGTTTTCGGCTTGTGATTGCGTTGTCCGCGCTGCTCGGCGCCGGATCTGTGGCGGCACAGACGCCTGCTCCCGCCACGGCGCCCGTAGTTCCCGCTACCGCCGCGCCTACTGCGCAGGCTCCGCTCAAGCCGGGCGACGCCACGGCCGGCCAGGCCAAGACCGCGGCCTGCGCTGCCTGCCACGGCATGGACGGCAACTCGGCGGACGCCCAGTATCCCAAGCTCGCCGGACAACAAGCCAGCTATATTGCCCGCGAGCTCGGACTGTTCAAATCCGGCAAGCGCGCCAATCCGATCATGCTCGGCTTCGCCGCGCCGCTCAGCGAACAGGACATGCGCGACATCGGCGCCTATTTCGCGGGCAAAGCCTCACTGCCGGGCGTGGCCGACGTCAAGCTCGTGCCGGTCGGCGAAGCCTACTACCGCAGCGGCGACGCGAAGGACGGCGTGCCGGCCTGCATGGCCTGCCACGGGCCTGACGGCCGCGGCAATCCGGGTGCGGAATATCCGCAACTGGCCGGCCAGCATGCCGACTACGTCGCCGCACGCCTGAAGGCATATCGCGACGGCTCGGCCGGCGGCGACGACCACGCCAAGATCATGGAAGCGATCGCCAAGAACCTCAACGACGCCGAGATCGCCGCATTGGCCAGTTATGTCGAAGGCCTGCATGCGGTGGATGCATCCACTGCTGCGAAATAACCGGAATCCCACCATGACACGCTTGCTCACTTTTGCCACACTCGTCATCTTTTCTGTCGCCGCTGCCGCGCAGAGTCCTGCGCCACAGTGGGAAGCCGGCAAGCACTATTTCGTCATTGATCCGCCGCAAGCAACGCAGACGCCCGGCAAGATCGAAGTCACCGAAGTGTTTTCCTACGGCTGTCCGGCCTGCAACTTCGCCCACACCTACATCGACACGTTGCGCAAGCATCTGCCGGCAAACGCACAGATGAATTTCGTGCCGGCCTCGTTCAATCCGTCCGAAGATTGGGTCGTGTTCCAGCGCGCCTACCTCACCGCGAAGGCGCTTGGCATCGCCGAAAAATCGCACGATGCCATGTTCGACGCGGTGTGGAAGACCAAGGAACTGGGCATCTACGACGCGAACAATCGCATCAAGAGCCCGCTGCCGACGATCGAGGACGTGGCCAAGTTCTACGCCCAGTATGGCGTCAAGGCGGATCAGTTCGTCGCCACGGCCAATTCGTTCACGATCAACACGCGCATGAAACAGGCCGATGCCTTCGTCAAGGCAAGCGGCGTGGACCAGACGCCCACGATCGTCGTCAACGGCAAGTACCGCCTGACCACGGTGTCGGCGGGCGGCAGCTGGGACAAGGCCGAAGAATTGGTGCTGTATCTGGTGAACAAGGAAGCCGGCAAGTAATCCTGCGAGGAACTTGCACGGCCCGCCGCAGTCCCATAGCCGCTCGTCTCATCTGGAGAACACGATGTTCAAACAAGCCCTGATTCTGCTGGCAGGCATGGCCTTCATCGGCGGCTGCCAGGCACAAGGCGGCGCGGATGCCGCCAAGGCGCCGGCCAAGCCCGCGCTGGTTGCCGGCCAGGATTATTTGTTGATCGCTCCGGCGCAAGCCGCTTCGGGCGATCAAGTCGTCGTCACCGAGGTGTTCTCCTACGCCTGCCCGCACTGCGCGGATTTCCAGCCCTACGCGAACGAGCTCAAGAGCAAGCTGCCCAAGGGCGTGAAGTTTGCGCTGCTACCGGCGGTGTTCAATGCGATGTGGGAACCCTACGCACGCGGGTTCTACACGGCGCAGTCGATGGGCTTGGTCGACAAGACCCATCAGGCGCTGTTCGACGCGATCCATCGCGACCACGAACCGCTGCGCACGATCCAGGATCTGGCCAACCTGTTCTACGCCAATTACGGCGCCAGCCCGGGCGAGTTCCTGTCCACCGCCACCTCGTTCGTGATTGAAGGCGACTTGGCGGCGGGCAACCAGAAAGTGCGCGAATGGGGCGTCGATTCCACGCCTACGCTGATCATCGACGGCAAGTTCCGCGTCACCGCCAACGCCGAGCGCGGCATTGGTTTCCAGCAGATGGTGCAGATCGCACTGCAACTGGTCGATCAGGAACTGGCCACCAAACGCGCGACCAAGACGCACAAGTAACCGCGGGCGCATGACGAATTCCGCTTGCAGCACCTGTGCAAGCGGAATAGCCTCGGTTGCATGCGCGCCGAAGTCCACCCAACTGCCGCAGCCACGGCTGTGCACGAACACCTCAACCTGCTCAGCTGCAACATCCTCGCCGGCGGCAGCGTGGCGCGCTACCGCGACTACGTGACGCAAAGCTGGAAGCACGTTCTGCCGACACGCTCCAAGCGCGGCAATCTCGACAAGTTCGCCGGCCTGCTCGCCGATTTCGACGTGGTCGGCCTGCAGGAAGCCGACGCCGGTTCCTTGCGTTCCGGGTTCGTCAACCAGACCCAATATCTCGCCGAAGCGGCGCAGTTTCCCTACTGGAGCCACCAGCCCAATCGCAAAGTGGCGCGTTTCGCAGCATCGGCGAACGGCCTGCTCACGCGCATCGCGCCCGATGAAGTGCGCGACTATCCCCTGCCCGGACGCATTCCCGGTCGCGGCGCACTATGGGTGCGATTCGGTACGGACGAAGCCGCACTCGTCGTGGTGATCGCGCATCTGTCGCTCGGCCCGGCCGCGCGCCGGCGCCAGTTCGATTTCCTCGCCGAACTGATCGGCACGCACGAAAACGTGGTGCTGATGGGCGATCTGAATTGCCCGGCGCACAGCCGCGAGTTGGCGCCGCTGTTCCGCCGCACCGCGCTGGCGCCGCCGCACGATACCGCGCCGGCCACCTACCCGAGCTGGCAACCGCGGCGCGCAATCGACCACATCCTGACCTCGTCCAACATCGAAATCGAGCGCTTGTGGACACTGCCACATCCGGTGTCCGATCACCTGCCGCTGGCGGCAAGAATAAAACTCCCAGCAAAAAAACGGGCCGCGCTAGGCGGCCCGTGAATTTGCAGCGGATCGTTTCCGATCAGAACTTCAAACTCGCCTCGACGTACCAGAAGCGACCCGGCAGATCGTAGTTCGACGCATCGTAGCCGTTGAGCGAGCAGCTCAGGCAGATCGGCGGATCCTTGGCGAACACGTTGTTGACGCCACCGGAAACGGTGAGCGGCGTGCTGACCGGCACCTTCCAGCTCGCGCGCACATCCTGATAGGCCGTGCCGCCGAGGCGATTGGAACCATCCGGGAACTGCGCGGAAGGCGCGCCGCCGCAGATCGGGAAGCCGCCCGCACCGGCGCAATCCTCGGTCAGCGCCGAGATGTAGCGCACCGCCCATCCGGCCGTCCAGTCGCCGAGCGTCCAGTTCGCACGCAAGGTGGAACGGATGCGCGCAATGCCGCTGTCGTGCACTTCGATACCTACGCCATCGGGCTCGGCCAGACCCGTGGTCGTGTCGATCGCCTGATACTTGTCGACATAGGTGCTCTGCCAGCTCGCACCGAAACGTCCCCAGCCCGTGTCCGGACCGACCCAGGTCACGCCGAAGTCGAAGCCGCGTGTATCGACCTTACCGAGATTGCCGAGCGTGTCGTTGAGGAAGGCGACATAGCCGGCGGCATTGCGATCCTGCACGCTGCAGAACACCGGATCCAGCGTCTGGGCGCAGCGGTTGAGCAGGGTCTGTGCATCCTTGGCCTGGATCGCGTCCTTGACGTTGATCTTGTACCAGGTCAACTCAAAGTCGAGCTTCTGCGACCAGCTCGTGTTCTCAGCCCAAGACGGGCTGTAGACGCCGCCCAAAGTCGTGTTCTTCGATTTTTCCGGCTGCAGGTTGCGGTTGCCGCCGGTCAATACCGAGATCTGTGGGTTGGATTGCTGGTACGTCGCCGGATTCGGCACGCCCAGGGTATGGCAGTTGGCCGCCACGGTCGGGCTGGCCACCGGACTGTCGAAATTGCATGGATCGGTAAGCTGCGCATCGAAGCGCGCGAACGTGCCATACAGCTCGCCAATCGACGGCGCGCGGAAGCCCTGTGCCCAGGTGCCGCGGAACGTCAAATCATCGTTCAACTGCCAGCGGAATCCGACCTTGCTGTTGGTGGTGCCGCCAAAGGTGGAATAGTCGGAATAGCGCGAAGCCACGTCGACGTTCAGGGCCTTGGCAAACGGCGCGTCGGCGACCAGCGGCGCATTCAACTCGACGTAGAACTCATCGACGTTGTACCCGCCCGAGGTCGCTTTGGACGGCACGCCGTTGGAATCGCCCGCGGCCACGACCGCATCGGGCGTGTAGGTGCCAGACAGGTTGCGATGCTCGTAACCGGTCGCGAAGTCCAGCGCGCCGGCCGGGAGCTGGAACAGATCGCCGGAGATGTTCGCCGTGACCACGCCCAGCGCCTGATGACTGGTGTCGTGCTCGTGATACAGAATGTAATTGAGCATGTCCGGCGTGAGCGAGCCCGGGCCGCCGAACAGGTTGATCGGCACGCAATTCGGATCGGCCTGGCACGCCGCCAGCGGGCCGACGCCTTCGGCAATGTGCGCCATGTTGTAGGTGCCGGTAACGTCCTGATCCGCGTTGTTGTCGGCGCGCACCACGTTCACATCCCAGTTGTAGTTGTGCTCGTTCCAGCCGAAGCTGCCGGTCAGACCGGTGGCGAAATAGCGCGTGTTCACATCCTGACTGAAAATGCGCGGGCCACCCTCGACCGGGCGCCGACCCACGCCCATGTCCGGGCTATTCGAGTCGAGCGTAAAGCCGAACGGGTTGTACGGGTTGGTCTTGTCGACATTGACCGTGTAGCAGCGATCGATCAGGAAGCAGAACGCCTGACCGAGAAAAATGGGCTCGGGCGCAGCCTGGTTCGTCGACTTGCGCGTGTTGTACAGGCCCTTCATGTACCAATGGATGTCGTCGGTGAGCTTGTAGTCGGTTTGGGCGAAGAATCCGGTACGCTCCGACGGCGTCAGCAGCAGGTTGTACGGGGCGAAGTTGAAGCGGTCGGCGGTGGAGAAATGGTGATAGCCGTCCGGGAAATTCTGCAAGCCGCTGGAACCGGCCGCACCGTTCGAGGTGATGCTGCAAAAGCCGTCGCTACAAATCGTGGTGCCGTCCGAGCGCGTGACGTCGCCGCCACCGGGCACATCGAACAGCACGCGCGTGAACGGCGTGGCCGAAGAACAATTGGCCAGGCCGGTGCCGGGTACGCAAGCCGCGCCGGCCTGGGCCCAGTCGGCGGAACTGATGCCGTTCTGTTTGTAATGGCTGACATCGACGAAGAAGCTGTAGCGGTCGCTCTTGCCACCAAAGGAAATGTCTCCAGACGCGGTCTTGCCGTCGCCGACGGAGTAATCGCCGTAATAGGCATGCAGCGCGCCGCCGTCCTGGCCTTTCTTGGTGATGATGTTGATCACGCCAGCGATCGCATCCGAGCCGTACAGCGCCGAGGCGCCGTCGGTGAGGATTTCGATGCGGTCGACGATGCCGGCGGGAATCGTGTTCAAGTCCACCGCGGCGGAAACGCCCGAGGCCGAGGATTCGTTTACCCAGCGCAGGCCGTCGACGAGGATCAAGGTGCGCTTGGCGTTGAGGTTGCGCAGGGAAATCGTGGTCGAGCCCGAGCCCACGCCCGAACCGTCCGGCGCGAAACCGAAGTTGCCGGCCGAGTTGAATTTGGTGTTGAGCGCCGAGCCGCTGACCGACAATTGCTGGATTACGTCGCCGATCGAAGCGAGGCCAGTCTGCGCGATATCGCGCGCGCTGATCGTGACGACCGGCGTCTGATCGGCCACTTCGGCCTTCTTGATGCGCGAACCGGTGACCTCGATGGCCTCCAGTTTCTGCGCATCGTTGCCAGGCTTGTTCTGGGCCAAGGCCGGTGTGGCTACTGTGGAGAGCAGCAAGCCACCCAAGGCTGCGGATATTCCGGCAGCAAGCAGACGCGGGTTGAAGCGAGTCATACGAAACCTCCTCAGGTTAAGGATTCAGTGGAATCCAAGCGAGATTCCGGCCCGCATTGTCCGGGCCGAAAGTGTAAAAAAAATGTAATGCCCCCGTGATAATGGCACAGCGCCTACGCTTTGGCTAGCGTACCGGATGGCACGGCTTCGCACGCCGCGTTCGGGTAAACTTCGCGGCGGAAACGAATTTCAAAAAAATGTTTGGACGTCCATACTTGCGCGCGATTTCGCTGTTTTTCACACTGGCTGCGCTGCTCTCCCCGCTCGCAACACGGGCCGACGATCTGGCCGCCCAGCGCGCGCGTTTTCCGCTGGTTTGGGAAACTGCGCAGCACGGCCCGGCCGGGGCATGGCGCAAGCTCGCCAGCGGACTGGAGAGCTATCCGCTGTTTCCGTACCTCGAGCTCGCCGCGCTGACGCAGCGTATCCAGGACGTGCAACAGCCGGAAGCCAAAAAATTCCTCGCCGCCTGGCCGAACTCGCTGCCGGCGAAATTGTGGCGCGAGGCATTCCTGGCCGAACTCGCGCGGCGCACCGATTGGCGCGACTTTCTGGATTTGTATACTCCGGACGGGGCCAACACGACATTGCAATGCCAGGCCTTGCGCGCGCGCCTCGCGCTCGGCGAGAAAGTGGATTTCCACAGTGACGTCGAACCGCTGTGGTTGTCGGCCAAGCCACTGCCGGACGACTGCGACGCCGCCGTGGCATGGGCCAAGTCGCGCAACAAGCTGACGCCGGCACTGATCTGGCAGCGCATCGATCTGGCCGCGGATGCGAATCAGGCAGGGTTGGTCGACGCGCTCGCCGCCATGCTCGACGGCAACGCGCGCAACGATGCGCAGCGGATCGCTGCCGCGATCCGCGATCCGGCGGGCACGCTCGACAAGGCCGACGCATGGCCGGACAACGCGCGTGCCCGCCAAGCCGCGGCTGTCGCATTCGCGCGCCTGGCGCGGCGCGACAGCGACTCTGCCGAATCGCTGTGGACCAAACTGTCCGCGCATTTCCATTTCGATGCCGGCCAGCGCGGCGGCATCGAGCGCGCGATCGCGATCTACCGCGCATCGAGTTACGCGCCGGATGCGTTGCAACGCCTGATCGCGCTGCCTGCCGCGGCAGACGACGACACCAGCCGCGAATGGCGCGTGCGCATGACTGTGGCCGCACAGGACTGGAAAGCCGCGCTGGCCGCGCTCGATGCCATGAGCGACGCGCAAAAATCCGACGCGCGCTGGCGCTACCTGCGCGCGCGCGTACTGGTCAAACTCGACCGCTCGGACGCGGCGACATCGATTTTCGAATCCGTCGCGCGCGAAGCGAATTTCCACGGCTTCCTGGCCGCCGACTGGCTCAAGCTGCCGTACACGATTTGCGCACGCGAGATCGCAGCGGATACGGTCACTGACAAGCAATTGGGCCGGCAGCCGGATTTGACGCGCGCTTTCGAGTTCTTCGCCATCGACCGCCTGCCGCAGGCGCGGCGCGAATGGGATTTCGCGCTGGCGCGGCTGGACGACGCGCAACGCAAACAGGCGATCGTGCTGGCGTCGGAACGCGGTTGGCACGACCGCGCTGTTTACGCTCTCAACCGCGGCGATGACCTGCGCTATTACGATCTGCGTTTTCCGCTGGCGCGGCGCGGCGATGTTGTGCGCGATGCGCGCAGCGCGGGCATCGATCCGGCCTGGGCCTACGCCATCATCCGCGCCGAAAGCGCTTGGACCGCCGACGCACGCTCCGACGCTGATGCCTACGGTCTGATGCAACTGCTGCCGGGCACGGCGAAGCATCTGGCCAAGCAGCTCGGCGTGCCGTTCTCCGGTGCGGCGGCATTGTTCGATCCGGATCTGAACATCCGCCTCGGCACGCAGTATCTGGGCAATATGGCCATTCGCTACGATGGCAGTCCGTGGCTGGCGACCGCCGCCTACAACGCCGGCAGCAATCCGGTCGGACGCTGGATCGATGCGCGCGACAGTCTCGATCCGGATTTCTTCATCGAGACGATTCCGTACAAGGAAACCCGCGAATACGTCGCGCGTGTGCTCGCGTTCGCGGTGATCTACGACTGGCGACTCAACGGCAAGGTGTTGCCGCTAGCCTCACGTTTGCCGCGCATCGGCCAGGCCTACGCAACACCGCCCGCCGACGCGCCACGCAAGGAAGTGGTGTGCCCGGCGGCGCCGGTCGAATCGACCCCCGCCACGGCTCCCGCGCCGTCCGCGCGTTGATCACTGCCCAACAATCTGCGGCCGCATCGGCGCGAGCAAGGCCAACAGTTTCTGCTGACCTGTTTTGGCGACGTGCACATCGTCCAGAGCGGCGATCAGGTCCGCGACAAACGCATCGAAATCGGCGTTGCTCAAGTTCAATCCGCTATGCGCTTCTTCCATGCTGCGCCCCGAGTAGACGCAGGGCCCGCCGGTCGCGGCGCAGAGTTGCTCGATCACGAGGCGGCGCAGATCGGCATGGTCGACATGCGCGAACAAAGTGTTGATGCGCGCATCGGCGTTCAGCCGGGTCAGGAACAGATCAACGACGTGCGTGATGCCCGGCGTGCCACCCAACTCGCGGTAAAGCACGTCTTTCGCCGGGACAGCGGGACGCGTCGCGGAGCCGGCGCAACCGAGCAGGCTGGCCGTCAGCAAAGCCAAAAACATGGTTCTCATGGGCGGACTCCTCGGCGAGCGGCGCAGTCTGCCGATCATGGCATGCAGGCGGCGTGAAATTGACGCCTGTCGCATAATGCGCGCATGAAAACCTATCTGGTCGGCGGCGCAGTGCGCGATCGTCTGCTCGGCCTGCCCGTCAAGGATCGCGATTACGTCGTTGTCGGCGCCACGCCGCAGGACATGCTGCACGCTGGATTCAAGCCCGTGGGCAAGGATTTCCCGGTATTCCTGCATCCGCAAACGCAAGAGGAATATGCGCTGGCGCGCACCGAGCGCAAGACCGGCCGCGGCTATCACGGTTTCGCGTTCGATACTGACACGTCGGTTACGCTGGAAGACGACCTGCGCCGCCGCGATTTGACCATCAACGCTATCGCGCAGGACGAAAGTGGCGCGCTGATTGATCCGTTCGGCGGCGCGGCGGATTTGCGCAAGGGTGTCTTGCGCCACGTCTCGATCGCTTTCGTCGAAGACCCTGTGCGCATCTTGCGCGTGGCGCGGTTCGCGGCGCGCTTTGCCACGCGCGGATTCGTCATTGCCCCGGCCACTGTCGAATTGATGTGCGCGATGGTGCGCGATGGCGAGGCCGATCATCTGGTGCCCGAGCGCGTCTGGGCGGAAACGCGCAAGGCGCTGGCCGAACGCACGCCCGGTGCGTTCTTGCGCGCATTGCACGAATGCGGCGCGCTCGCGCGCATCATGCCCGAGGTCGATGCACTTTATGGCGTGCCGCAGCGTGCCGAATTCCATCCAGAAATCGATACCGGCACGCATGTCGAAATGGTGCTGGACATGGCCGCGCGCCTGGCGCCCGGCGATGCACTGATCGGCTTTTGCGCGCTCACCCACGATCTGGGCAAAGCGCTGACGCCAGCCGCCGAATTGCCATCGCATCGCCGCCACGAACAACGCGGCGTCGTGCCGCTGCATGCGCTCGCCGCACGCCTGAAAGTGCCGGCGGAGTACGCGGCAATGGCCGAATGCGTATGCCGCCTGCACCTGCTTGCGCACACCGCGCTCGAGCTGCGCCCGAAAACCGTGCTGGAGCTTTTCGAGAAACTCGACGCGTTTCGCCAACCGAAACGTCTGCCGCAATTCCTGCTCGCCTGCGCGGCCGACAAGCGCGGACGCAAGGGCATGCAGGACAGCGATTATCCGCAGGCACGTTACCTCACCGCCCTGTTCCACACCGCACTCGAACCCAAGGCGCAGGCCTTGCTCGATACCGGCTTGCGTGGCCCGGAACTGGGCGCGGCCCTGCGCCGCGCGCGCCACAAGGCGATCGCTGCTGCGATTCGCGCGCATAAAAAAAATCCCGCGGTGTGAGCCGCGGGATTGGGTGAATCGAAATGTTGCCGATGCTTACAAACGGCAGCCGTCGAAACCCTCGCTGAAGACGAAGTCGCCATTGGCGGCCACGTTGAAGGTGCCGCTCGTGGCCGTTCCGGCGAAAGCGCCACTGCTCGTTGCATCGACGCTCAGGCCCGGAGCCAACGTGTAAAAGCGCTGCGCGCTGTTCGACAGCGTTGCCACGCCGTTCAACATCGGCGCTGATCCGAGGCTCACCGATCCGCCGCACGCAGTCACCGTGAAATTGACGGTGCTGGCACTGTCCGTGGCGATCACGTAACCGTACTGGTTCTGTTCGGTCACGGTGATCGTGCCTTGAGTGGTGCCTTGCGCGACATCCGTCGGTTGCGTGGTGAATATCAGCGATACGGTGCCGACATCCACCGTGAACGTCTGCTGCGCCTGCGGCGCGGCGGCGTAGTTCGCGTTGCCGGCCTGATCGGCATCGACTATGCACGTTCCAGTTCCCGTGAACGACACATTGGCGCCGCTGATCGAGCAAACCCCCGCGGTCGAACCGGCATCGATGCTGAAGGTCACCGGATTGCCCGAGGCGCCACCGGTCGCGCTGACCGGATAACTTCCTCCGACGGCAGGGCTCGCCGGCGGCGTCGAGGTGAACGTGATCGACTGACTGGCCGGATCGATCTCAATCAAATCCGTCACCGGCGAAGCTGCGCCGTAGGTCGAATCGCCGGACTGGCTGGCCGTGATCGAACACGTTCCAGCCGACACGATCGCCGCCGTGGATCCGGACACCGTGCACACGCCGGTCGAGTTCGACATGTAAGTCACCGTCAGTCCCGACGAAGCGGTCGCAGTCAAGGCGAACGTTCCACTTGGACTGTACGCCAGAGGCCCGGGATTCGGGAACGTGACGGTCTGGCTCTGCACGCCGACGGAAACCGCCTGTTGCGCCTGCGTCGCCGCGGTGTAATTGGCATTACCAGCCTGGTTGGCGTCGATCAAGCAACTACCGGTGCCGGTGAAGGTCACGGTCGAACCGGAAATCGTGCACACGCCGCTCGACGAGGCATCGATGGTAAACGTCACCGGATTGCCGGATGTACCGCCGGTTGCCGTCACCGTGTAGTTGCCGCCGACGGTTGCGCCAGTCGGCACCGTCGAAGTGAACGTGATGTTCTGGCTCGCCGGATTGATCGTGATGTTGTCGGCTACGGTCGACGCCGCGTTGTAATTCCCGTTGCCGGCCTGATCCGCATTGATCGTGCAGGTACCAGCCGAGACGATTGTCACGGTCGAACCCGTCACCGTGCACACGCCCGGCGTGGTCGAGGTGAATGTCACAGTCAGGCTCGAGGTCGCCGTTGCACTCACCGCGAAACTACCGCTCGGGCTGTACGTCTGAGCGCCCGGATTCGGGAACGTGATCGTCTGGCTAGCCTTGCCGACCGCGAACGATTGCTGCGCCTGGGTAGCCGCGTTGTAGTTCGCGTTGCCGGTTTGGTTTGCGTCGACCACGCAATTGCCCGCGCCGGTGAACGACACGGTCGAACCAGAGATCGTGCACACGCCGCTCGATGCCGCGTCGATAGCGAACGTCACCGGATTGCCGGATGCGCCGCCGGTTGCCGTCACCGTGTACGTCGCGCCGCCGACTGTCGCGCCTGCTGGCGCCGTCGAGGTGTACGTGATTGTCTGGTTGCCCTTGCCGACCGCGAACGACTGCTGTGTCTGTGTGGCCGCGTTGTAGTTCGTGTTGCCGGCTTGGTTCGCGTCAATCACGCAGTTGCCCACGCCCGTGAACGATACCGTCGAACCGCTGATCGAGCACACCGAACTCGCCGTCGCGTCGATCGTGAACGTCACCGGATTGCCGGATGCGCCGCCGGTTGCCGTCACTGTGTACGTCGATCCGCCGACCACCGCACTCGACGGAGTCGTCGAGGTAAACGTGATCGTTTGGCTAGCCTTACCGACCGCGAACGACTGCTGCGCCTGCGTAGCCGCGTTGTAGTTCGTGTTGCCGGCCTGGTTCGCATCGATCACGCAATTGCCCGCGCCGGTGAACGACACGGTCGAACCAGAGATCGTGCACACGCCGCTCGATGCCGCGTCGATAGCGAACGTCACCGGATTGCCGGATGCGCCGCCGGTTGCCGTCACCGTGTACGTCGCGCCGCCGACCACCGCGCCCGCAGGTGCCGTGGAGGTAAACGTGATCGTCTGGTTCGCCTTGTTGATCGTGATGTTGTCGGTCACGGTCGGCGCTGCATTGTAGGCGGCGTTGCCAGCCTGATCCGCATTGATCGTGCAGGTACCAGCCGCAAGCATCGTCCCCGTCGAAGCGGACACCGAACACACGCTCGGCGTGGTCGAGGTGTAGGTTACGGTCAACCCGGACGAGGCCGTCGCCGTCAACGCAAAGGTCCCACTCGGGCTGTAGGTCAGCGGCCCAGGGTTCGGGAACGTGATCGTCTGGTTCTGCTTGGTGCCACCGCAGCCCGGGAATTTGAACGATGTGATACGGGTTTTCCAGTTGAACGTGCCGTTCGACGGAATGTATTCGTTGGTATACCAAAACGTGCAATCATCCACCGGGTCAATGGTCATCGCGCTGTAATCACCCCAGCGCGTAAGGGCAACGGTTCGGTGCTTACTGTTGACGTATGTGGTCTGGACGCCGCTGCCAGTGTAGACGTTGACCTCGGCCTGCATCGAGTTAAGAGCATCCGCCACTGCCCGTCCTGTATAACGCACCGAGGGATTGACAGTTGGCGCGGTACCGGTGGAAGCGCTAAATCCAAGCGCGATGTCGCCAGCGCCATCCATTGCGATCGATGGCATCCAACGATAGGTCGTTGTATCCGGCGCGAAGGTGGAAGCCTGGTACACCGTCGGCGTTCCGCCGGGATTGCGCAACTCGTACCAGCGCACGCCGCCCTTGGTTCCTGCGGTCACCGAATGGCTTGCAACAAGCGCTTCGTGATCGCCAAAATTCCGGTACGCCAAGCGGAACATCATGCGATCAGCCAACGAATCCAGATTTGTAGTCGTGCCAGGCTGGGTTACGCATGTCCCGCCACCACACAGTGCCGAAAACGATGGCACTGAAATCGCCGTCGGACCGGCCAGCGTCGAGTTCGCCGGGGTCGTCCAATCGACGTGGAATTTCCACAAATTCAGCTTGTTGGTGCCGTAATTGATCAAGTAATTCGGGGATCCGGCCGGTGGTGCGGTGGAGCCATCCAGATCCGATGGCAGCACGCCGCCATAGGCGTTCGAAAGCTGGAAGCACTGTTGCGTGGCCGCATTGCCGGCAAGCATGTTCGTGCGATCGTAGGCGCACAGGTTGGCGCCGGAAAACGTATTGCCGTTGAACATGTTGAACGTTTCGTAATACGCATCCGGCCAACTGCCCATTTTCGGGTAGTCCGGGAAAAGCGTACTGCCGTAGTTGAAGGAATAACGGTTCCAGGCGCCGGTAGCGTCGGAGGTCTGCGACACCGCGACGCATTGCAAATAGGGCGTTGTGCTCACCGAAAATTGCGAAACCACCCAGCGGCCAGCCGCGCGGTCGTAAATCACCACGCCATCGCCGTCGTTGTTGGATTCGCAGCCGCCGCCGAAGCCGGACCACAGCGTGTTGACCGCCACAGGACCGTAGATCACGTTGCCACTAGTCTTGTCGAACACAGCCAGATCCGTGTTCACCAGCGACACGTATTGCGTAGCACCTACCGCGCCGTCGGTATCCGGTGGTGCGTACTGAACGCTGAATGTTCCCTGCGGGCCTGTGAAACCATTACCCACGCCATCGAAATTGAGCGACGCCGAGGGAGCGTTCAGCGTCGGTGACGTCACATTCTGAATCGCGCCATCTGGCTGATTCGTCGAACCCGGCGGCAGAGGAATCAGGCCTTCGAAATTCGTGCGCTTGACGTTCGTGTTTTTCGGCACAACCGCATTACGCAGCGATGGCAAGGTGTCGTGA
>Ga0207654_10000067_pt1 | contig 68606 bp, 53 predicted proteins | sample KBSC64metaG_FD_184355 | JGI IMG/M metagenome (GOLD analysis project Ga0207654, IMG submission 184355) | Corn rhizosphere microbial communities from Kellogg Biological Station, Michigan, USA - KBS C6-4 metaG (SPAdes) (version 2) | ecosystem: Host-associated > Plants > Roots > Rhizosphere > Soil...
ATGAACAATCTCGTGTCGATCACAGGCAATCTCTACTTCGGAAATCAGCCCTGGACACTCGCACTGGGGCAGCTTGCAGATACGAGCACGTGGCCGAGCGTATCCGTGAAATTCGGGAAGTTTGCCCTGGTTTGCTCTCTCTGCTTTGAGGCCATTGAGGGCCGACATACGGGTTTTGGCGTTCTCATCACTTTGACCTTCAACCTCGATTGGGGCTTCGGTCCTGTGAGCCTATACGGCAGCGCGGGACTTGCCTTCGGATGCTGGAAGACCGGCTCCGATGTCGCGGGGTTTGAGGCATTCGCAAAGCTGGGACTGAAAGTCTATTTGTTTCACATTCTGCATATCGGGATGAACGTCTCGGTCAAATACTCGTACCTGGAAACCCAGCCAAGGTACTCGAGCTATTCGCTCACCTTCTCGATCGACACGCCATGGTGGATGCCTGACGTGAGTTTCTCGATTGCGAGAAGCTCCGATACAAATCGTCCCTATGATGCGAAGCTCATGAACAGATCGCTAGCCTCTGCGTCCTCAATCGGTACGCCAGGCGCGAGAGAGGCAGCATTGCTGATGCCGGCGCTCTCGAACGGCGATTCGAATCCAGCGAGTCTGTATTCCTTCAACGGTTTCATGGGCCTCTCCAGTGGGTCAGCCGGGGACATCCACACTCGTACCGACATCCCGATCATCTCCACGGATGCTACCGTTGCTGTTAGTTTCACCAATCCGGTCTCGAACGACATGGGGATTGCGCCGGAAACCTATAGCGCACTCGGGGATCCCGGTGTGCAGAACGTGAAGGATCTCACTCTGCGCTATGGATTGAAGAGCATCTCAGTTCGTCGCAGCCCCCGCTACGGGAGCGGAGCGGGAGTGTGGACCGACTTCGTCGCCGCAGAAGATACTGCATTGGATCTATCGGGCAATGTTCACTTGGCTCCTGCGCTTTCAATCCGGTGGGATGCGGATTCCCGAGCAAACGGCACGCTCTCTCCGAAGCGTCTTCTTCTCAACAGCTCCACTCCTTACACGATCACTACGGGCGCCAGCCAGAACGACGAAGAAGCGCTGCGCAACGATCCGGGATACCCGTGCTGCAATAGACCCTCAACATACAAGCGGTACTATCCGAAGCCGCATGTGCTGTCATTCACAGGTGCGACTCCAGGGACGCGCTTGCCCGGTCGGCAACAGTTCTCTGCGGGAGGTGCATGGTGGCAATGGACGGGCAGTCCCTCTCCGATTGCGGCTCCTGGAATCACCAGTGCAACAGCGCAAACAACGGTTGGCATAGCCCATCCGGCGCTGTCCGGCGTTCTCGGGGGCGCTGATCTGGCAGACCCTGCGATCAAGGCGTCATGTTCGTTGAGTTGGACAGCGTTGCCGGGCGGCACAGTCATCTTCGAAGGGTATTCAGGAGTGAAACTCGTCGCCACGCAGCAGGCGGATCTGACTTCTCCAGGCAATGCGACCCTAAGTCTTGCCGCACCAGCAGACCGCGCGATGACTCGCGTTTCATTGCGTACGCAGCAGCCAGGCGTTGCTGGCCCCGGTACTCTGCAGATCGAGGAGGTCAACTATGTGACGGCCTCTGAGAATGCCCTGTTCCAGGGTCGGCTTTCGCGCTGTGCCTCGATGACAACGAATGGTGGGAAGCTCGCATTTCTTCCGAACCATGACTACGAAGTGACGCTGACGACGGAGATCAAGGTCTCAACGACTTCGAGCGGGGAACGTAGCACCACCACTGCAGAAACTATCTATTTCCGAACCAAGGGTCTTCCGGGCTTGAATTCAGTACCCAAAGTCGGCGATGAAATAGAGCCTTATGTTGAGAGCCTCTATCCTCCGGCAAGGTCCGTTCTGCTTTACCGCGAAGAGCCGGTGGCGATTGCCTTCAGCGAAGGCATGAGCACCCTGTTGCCGGTCGATCGTGTCAGTGCCCCCACGGATCCTCCGGAAAAGAAGCAGATCATGGAACTGGTTCTGAACATCGATCGCATTGCATCCACGACCGGGATTGCACGACTGACTGTGCCCTCCGACGATTGGATCGATGCCCATCGGGCCACACCCCCGCAACGTCTCTTCCCCCGGCGCATACTAACCGGCGTTGATGCGAAATACGGAACGCGCAAAGCTCCGAGTTTCGATCCTCTCGTGATGCGCTATGTGTCCTTACAGGCTGCTTCTACCGCGTGCAGTGTGGATCCGCTCCACTCGAGCCAGTTGTTGATCCACGAGGCTCTCGGTCCAGGGAACGCCACCGGCAACTGGGAACCTCAGGCAACGCTTCGGGCCACGGTGCGCCAGAAAGACGGACCTTTCGCGCAACGAACGTCTTTCGATCTCGAGGATTCCGGTGCTTTCATCTCGCAAGGCGACGGGGCGGCGACTCCCGCCGGCGCATGGATACTGGATTCCGGTGCGTTAACGGCGCCGATCTCTGGCGCCGGGCGCCAGTACGCTTCATTTGGGGATCTCACCTGGAATCACCTTTCCGTGACGGCAAAGTTCGACCCCAAAGGAGCGGCTGCGGGCATCGCGATTGGCGTGGACGGAGGGTCGCCGGTTTCTCAAGCAATTCTCGCCACAGTGGAAGCAGACGGAACGGGTCAGAGCCTGGTCCTGCGCTCGCTGATAAGCGGACTTGAGGCGGAGTTGGGGCGAACTCCTATCACGTCGGCGCCTCCAATCTCTCTCACTGTATTTGCATTCGACGATACGGTGCGTGCTGTCGTGGGTGAAGCGGTCGTTGAGGCTCCTCGATGGTCGATTCGCGAAGGGCGAGCTGCTCTGGTTGCGAGCGGGCCGGCGACATTCTACGCACTCAGCGTGGATGCGCTGGATCTTTACCATTTCGATTTCTCGACCAGTCGCTACGTTTCTTTTGCGGACCACATTCGATCCTGGAATGGGAAGCTTGTCGAGTTAAAGGAAGGCAGTGCAGGGGTGTCTTCCTCTTCGCTGAGCAACTTGCTCGCTTCGGACACGACATCGGTATCGGCAGCAATGACAAAGTCGGCTGATCCACAAGCGCGGCAGGCATTGTTCTCGGGCTGGATTACGGCATTGGGAATGCCGCTGCGGCAGCAGCCGGATGCCTTATGCGTCAGCCGCTGGACCGGATCCGCAGGTACACTGGCCCTTCTCATTGAAAGCCCCGAGTCGCTTCCTTTCTCCCGCGATGTTTCAGTGAGTCTGATTCAGCACCTTCCACCGCCTCAGTGGACTCCGATCGGCAGTCCTCAAATGCAAGGCGCGCTGTTGAAGCTCCAGTTCCATGGAACATCGGTAACGACGAGCCCGCAGTTTGCGATCTTTGTCGCTGGTGACCTGATTGTTCGGATCCGGCAGGCTCCCGCAGGCCCTACGTTCGAGATCTACACCGCACCGCAGCGCACTCATTTCATCGTCATACCGGGGCACTTGCAAGAGACCATTCATCCGGGATCGGTTATTCCGCCGGCGCTCAAGCCCCTTGCGTCATTTCCCAACGGCACGATTGCCTTGTTACGCAATAATGCACTGCTGGCGGCGGTCAATCCGGCGATTCCTACAGGACCGATCGACAAGACGATCGAGCTTGCCCTTCTCAGCAATGGACCTGAGACTGCGGCCCTTCTCGTGCCGGTCTCGGATTTAGGAACGCTTTCCCCGCTTACCGGTGGAAAGTACACGCTCAAGTTCTTCATCAATCGCCAGCGCTGGCGCGATCCGAGTACCTCTAATCCGGAGGCTCTCTATTCTCAAGAGGAATCGCTGGACCTGAACTGGTAAAGAATCTCAACCCTGAATAAAAGCTGACCCGGAGGAAAACGAAATGACACCTGCAAGCTTTGAGACAAGTTTAAGCAAGGATCTTCTCCCGCCTTATCGCACGCCTGGCATGTCGCCAGGTGATTACATCGACGTCATAGGGGCCGAGATCGACCGGTTGCTGGCCGAGACCGGTGGAAACCGGATGAAGGCGATCAATCTGGGTTTCGCTCGCATGAAGGATGCCGGGATCATCACTGCTGCTGACCAGAAAAGGATGGAGAAGGTCGCAGTGATCATCGATGGCGCCAGAAAGGAAAAGACCACATCGGAGGCAGCAGTGGCTCAGCTGGACAAGCTTTATCTCGAGGCGCTCGCAGATCCACAGGCGAGTTCGACCGGAGCAACCATGATCGGCGTGATGTACTCCCAGCGATCGAAGCAGGCTGGAGAGGCGGCAGGGCTGATGGGTATGGTGGTCGGCGGTTTGATCAGTGGCGGCCCGGGCGGAGCGCTCATCGGTGGCCTGGTGGGGTATTTCGTCGGCTCCCGCTGCTCCAAGGACTGATCCGGGGCAGCGCCCAACTTCCGAAAACCAACTTCCGAAAACATGGTCTTCTCGGAAGGTGGGATCGTGGCTTGGCCGCACGGATTTCCCTTAGGCCTGATTCGCCGCTGTGTCCGGTACACCAAGTTCTTGCCGCAAAGGCGCTGGCACTTCCGTCTTCAATTGCCAACGAACAGTAATCGGCTTCTCTCCCGACCAGGACACGAAATCAACCAGGCCGCAATAAAGAAAGGATTCGCCTTTCCCTCCGAGAGTTTTGGCTTTTGCTCGAACGAAGAGGTGAATTGCCACACCTTGCTCGTTGTGGTTCTTTATCAACTGCCCATGCGTGCTCTTTTGAGTGGTTCGGTTCTGACTCTGCCACTCAAACTCGTCGGGCGAAAGAAAGTGATCTCGGTACTGGAACTCTTCGTCATGATCTGTCTTATCGAGCGTCACGAAGAGGAATACGTTCTTGCCCTGGGGAACAAATCCTTGTCCCCACACCATCTGCACGTACGGCAAGCCGAATATGCTCGGAATGGCGTCGCGTCTGTAGCGCCGGTAAGGCTGGATCGAAACTGCATTTAATCCAAGTGGGGCCAGTGACCAGCCGTCTGGTTCCAGCTTGAGAATTACTTGATGCCGCGTTCCGGGCAGTCCTGCATCTTCGCCGAACCACTTCCTAAGAACTTGCGACAACACGTTCCCTTCTCCACTCGGACCTTCAACTACGTTCAGGGCGATCTTCACGAAATTAGCTCGGAGGGTTCCCAAAGCGCTCGAAAGTACACATCCGGCACCGATAAAGGCGATGCCAATCGATGAGTTTGCAGATTTAAAGCTCGCCGCCAACGAGGCCCCTGCGCTTGCCAACCCAACGGCCGATCAAGTAGCCGACTACATCAAGGCTTTCAAAAAACAACTGAGGAGGCTCGAGGCCGATGGTCTGAAGGTTTCAGATTTCAGGGACTTTTACCTGACTCCCCGTCAGAAACAGACATTCTCGCGACTATCCGATGCAGTTTTGAACAGCGGTACACGTCCCGTCCCGGGAGCTCTATCGAGCGCTCGATCCAGTTTGCTATCAGATAGCGAAGTCATTGCTGAGAACCTGCGGCGTCGTCTGAGAGAGCATTGGGACAACGCGCTACCTAGAAGGGGCAAACAAACAGCTCAGCAGGCGGCCCTGGATCTTCTTACAAAGTTAACAAAAGAGCCGCCGCCGGAAGGCTCTCTGAACAGCACCCTGCGCGACAGGTTCTTCAACAACTGGAGAAAGCGGTTCCTGAAGCGGGTAGGGCGAGACGAGGCATTGCTGCGCGACCTTGAGGTCCATGCAGGGATCGTATTTGGAAGCGAGGATGCGCCAAGTGCATTTTGTGTAGTGGTGCGAAATGATGCAGGTCGTACAAGTCTTGTGGGCCTCGACCTGGATCATGCCGTGATTCGTCATGAGGACGCAGTTGCCCGCGCTTTCCAGACGGGAGATGCATCTCTGTTAACAAGCACCGTGGATTCTGCCAACCTACAGCTTATGACGGCGCGCGAGAACCGGTACGTCATCGAAAGACTACGGGAACTGGACCAGCTCTATTGGTCAGTGAAGGCGGGTCCTGCTCCTCGGGCAATCCAGCCATTTCGCTGAGCGGCTTCATCGCATCATGCCTTTTTCCGCCGCGGGTTGATCAATGTAGTGCGTCCTGACTTGGTAAGGACTGCGAGAGCCTTTTTATAGAAGATAGCCAGATAATTTCGAAACGCTTTGCACTCTGACACCACCATCTTCAAATCAACAGTGGGAGAGTGCGACTGATGATCGAGCTCACGCGTTTTCAGCATCTCAGACCTCCACAGAGAATCTCTGATGAACAGAAGCAGCATGTCGGCCTGTCTGTCTCTGTATCCCGATGGAAGGCTCTCAGATCTTGCCAATCACTTGCGCAGCACGCAGACGGCGAGCGACTACTCAGAAGTAGATCGACTCGCATATGCTTGGAAACGACGACCACAAGCCTCATCAAAACAACCACGATATTGTTTTAAGGTCAGCAATCATCGAGGGTCCCAATGCAACTGTCGACTTCCAATATTGGTGTTGTGGGGGTGACCCCGCCCAGTGGATAAACGACAGGCGTACCAAGCTTGTTCAGCCTCCGTTAGCGGACTTGCTAAAGGTCCAGTTCACGGACGAATTCTTCGGATACGTGATCGCGAGGCGATGACGACCCAGCGAAATCAACATCGCCAGCTTAGATCCCATCACACTTTCTCTTGACCTCTTCCCTTTTGGGTTCGATTATCTCGTACTAGGCGTAATGCCTCGAATGCGCGAGCAGTTATTCAGCCGGCGATGGCGTCGAACTCCCGAGTTGGAGGGATCGTCCCCCAACTATACCGAGCATGGTAATCTTCGGAAGAGGCGTCCGGCACTTGGCGTTGACAAGGATCGACGCGTGACGGTCATCTAGGAAGAAATCCCGGAAGGGTATATGACGAAATCGGCACTGATTACTGGCATCACCGGGCAAGATGGATCCTATTTGGCGGAGTTGCTTCTCTCAAAGGGATACAAAGTATTTGGACTCGTACGGCGCAGCAGCAGCATTAATGTTGAACGAATTGCCCATATCGAACAGGATATAACCCTGATCCCGGGAGATTTACTGGATCAGAATTCGCTCGCCAATGCAATTCGACAAAGCCAGCCGGACGAAGTATACAATCTCGCTGCACAGTCGTTCGTGGCTACATCGTGGAATCAGCCTGAACTGACGGGTCAATTCACGGCTCTTGGGGTCACGCGCATTCTGGAGGCGCTCAAGACCGAAAACCCGAAGATCCGTTTCTATCAAGCATCATCCAGCGAAATGTTCGGATCGACCCCCCCGCCTCAGAGCGAGAAGACACCGTTTCATCCGAGGAGTCCGTATGGTGTTTCCAAACTGTACGGCCATTACGCAACGATCAACTATCGCGAGAGCTATGGCATATTTGCATGCTCCGGCATCTTGTTCAATCACGAGTCGCCTCGCAGAGGGTTGGAGTTTGTCACCCGCAAAGTTTCAAACGCCGTGGCGCAGATCAAGCTCGGTCTGCTGGACAAGATGACAATCGGTAACCTCGACGCCAAGCGCGATTGGGGCTTTGCCGGTGACTATGTGCGTGCAATGTGGATGATGTTACAGGCTGATGAGCCATATGATTACGTTATTGCAACAGGCGTAAGCAAATCCGTGCGGGAATTGATCGATGTCGCGTTCAAGGTTGTGGGATTGGACTATCGCGAGCACGTAACGGTGGACCCATCGTTGCTGCGTCCTGCGGAAGTAGATTTCTTGTGCGGAGACGCAAGCTATGCTAAAGAAAGGCTAAGCTGGACCCCAGATGTCTCCTTCGAGCAACTGGTGGAGATGATGGTGGAGGAGGATTTGCGCCGCAATCGCCGGCATCTTCGTGCGATCGAAGTCGGAGTACGCTAATGGAGCATCGCCGATGATTGCTTTCGTCACGGGGCTGACAGGCTTTGTCGGGCCTTATCTAGCAGGGCTACTGGTTTCTAGAGGATTTGAGGTCGTGGGTCTCGGCCTCCGGTCGAACGATGCGGAGATATCGGGGAGAACCCAGGACGGCATCTCGACTATCAAAGCCGACATCCGTGACTACCAGGGGTTGAGGAAGATCCTCGACGACGTGCGACCCGACCATGTATACCATCTAGCTGCGATTTCTGATGTAGCGACGAGCTTCAGAGACCCGCGGTCAACCTATGCCGTTAACGTAGGCGGCACCTTGAACCTGTTCGAGGCCCTCCGCGAACTCGATCTGAAGCCCAGGATTGTTCACGTCAGTACGGCGCACGTATATCGCTCAATTGAAACGGCGGCGGGGCTTGACGAGCAATCACCGACGCGTTTGCTCACGCCTTATGCCACAAGCAAGTTCATGTGTGAGGCTCTGGCCACACAGTATGTTGAGGCCAACGCGTTTCAGACGATGACAGTGCGTCCATTCAACCATATCGGTCCCGGGCAGCCGACCGGTTTTGTTTGTTCTGACTTCGCTCGGCAGATCGCGATGATAAAGCTCGGGCTGGCAGAGCCAGTTCTACATGTGGGCAACCTTGCGCCCGTTCGAGATTTCACGGATGTGAGGGATACCGTAGAAGCGTATTGGGTCGTCGCTGATCGCGGGGTACCTGGACACGTGTATAACGTGAGTTCTAACCATCCAATCAGCATGCTCGCTATTGTGTCTCTCTTGTGCGAGCTCGCAGAAGTTGAGGTCCGCATCGAGGTAGATCCCGAAAAATTTCGGCCGATAGAGACCCTGCGGCTCTTCGGCGACTCTTCAAAAATTCGCGCACTCGGATGGGCCCCGCAAAGAGAACTCAAGCAGACCTTGCGGGATATTCTCGATTATTGGCTTATGCGAACGGCCGTAGTCGAGAGCGATCGCGCATCAATATAATCGATCAGCCCAGTGCCACCACAACAATCTGGTTGCAGCAATCTTGTAAGGTCACTTCTTCATCTACTGTAGCGGATGGTCAGCGTCGCTCCGCTAACACTTCATCGTACAAGCTTTTAGTTCTCTCAATCATCAGGTGCAGGGAAAACTCGCTGTGCGCGCGAGCCTTTCCCGCCGCACCCATTTTTTTGCGTAAGTCTTCATCATCGAGCAGCAAATTTATTGCCCGTGCCAGTGCGTCAGCGTCCGCCGGTGGAACTGTGAGTCCTGTAACTTTATCTGCCGATACTTCGGGAACTCCTGAATCGAGATCTGTATTAACGACTGGTAGACCCGACGCCATGGCCTCTAATTGCACCAAGCCAAATGCCTCCGCCCGGGAGATCGAAGGCAAGACAAAGACGGAACTCGCTCGGTAGAACGGTTGAAGACGATCGACCTTACCGAGGAATTTCACTTTATTGCCTACCCCCAGCTTTTGCGCAGCCCCCTTCAGCTCGGCTTCTAGCGGCCCCCTCCCCACCAGTAGTAGGATCCCATCGACGGATCGCATAGCCCTTACCAGATAAATGAACCCCTTGTAACCAACCAGCCTGCCGACGGCCAATATCAGCCGAGGTCCATAGGTCCGGATGATCTCGTCGCTGTCGGCGAAAAAGCTATCATCCTCTTCCGCTTCGTAGTTGATTCCCATAGGAATCACTCGGCATTTTGAACGAAACGGCGCCAATTCGACCGAACTCGACAGATATCTCTCCGATGTGGCAATAATCCGGTCAGCTCGTCGCATCATCTCGTTCACAAATGGATCTGCTAATCTCTTCAGAAACTTCTGTCTCAGAGTATCGCTCTGATGAGTGACGACGAGAGGACCGCGATACCCTGACACAACGATTGCGAAAGCGGCCCCGGGATTCGGCGCTTGTACATGTATCAATTGAGGATTCGCTTTTATCAATTCCAAAGGAAGCGTGGGCGTGATGGGCATCGAGGCCACCACTCCAAGAGTCGGCACTCGGGTGATAACCGCCCCATCCATATGGTCAACTTGCCTTTGAATCGAGTCTCCAGCTACGACCACTTGGATCTTGTGCGAACTGCTCATTCCGGCGACAAGATTCTGGACGTGTGTCTCAATCCCGCCCATATGCGGCGGGTAGAACTTGCCCAGATGCAATATGATTGTGTGTCTTCTTTCGGCTGCCTGAACCAGTGAGATCTCCTTACACCGGTAATGTATCCTAAAAGTATATTGTATTCCGTAACTTGGCGCGGGAGACTTGCTTGAAGAGAGTAGCGATTAATGGACGATTTCTCTCACAAGCTGTTACCGGAGTACAGCGCTATGCTCGCGAAATGCTTAGGGAGCTTGATTGCTCCCTAGCCTCTGTTCCGGGGGGCGCAGATCATGTGGAAGTGTTGGTGCCGAGAAAAGCTGGGGTGGTGTATCCGTCCTATAAGTCCTTGCTGGTTAAGGAGGTTGGCAGCCTCACAGGGCAGGCGTGGGAACAATTCGAACTCCCTTTATACTGCCGAGGTAAAGTCCTCTTTACACCGTGCGGCGGAGCCCCCCTTCTACACAGCTGCAATGTCGTCACCATCCATGACGCGTCTGTTTTTGCAACGCCAGATGCTTATTCCAGAGCATATGCAACATGGTACCGCTGGCTGTTCTCGCAGCTGGGCCGCACAGCCCAACGAATCATCACGGTTTCAGAGTTTTCAAAGTCTGAGCTTGTTCGCTACTGTCGCATCGACCCTTCAAGAATTTCAGTCACGCACTCGGGCTGCGACCACGCCGCCAACGATCAACCCGACTACTCGATTCTGCAACGGTATGGCCTCTCGAAAGTCTCCTATGTGCTCGCGGTGAGCTCGCGCAACCCGAACAAGAATTTTCAGGGTGTCGTTGACGCGATGAAGATTCTTCGAGGCAGGACTCTCCCGTTTGTCGTCGCCGGGGAAATGAATTCGCATGTATTTGGAGAATCAGAAGATCTTCCCGAGTCTGTCCTGCAAATTGGACGTGTCAGCGATGCCCAGTTACGCGCTCTTTATCAAGAGGCTGGTTGCTTTGTCTATCCCTCGTTCTACGAGGGATTTGGCTTACCACCTCTTGAAGCGATGGCCTGCGGTTGTCCTGTAGTCGCCGGAGATATTGCAGCTCTTCGCGAGACCTGTGGAGATGCGGCATTGTTTTGTGGTCCCGCGGATCCATCGAGCATTGCTGAATGCATCGACGCTGTAACGACAAATGCTGAGGTTCGTCAAAAGTGTATAGAGAAGGGATTCTTGCAAACGCAAAGGTTCAAGTGGGTAAAGACCGCTGAGGATACTTGGAAGATATTGATGGAGGTCGCTCTCAACTGCTGACTCGGAGCAATTGAGCGGTGTATCGAATTCCTTGATCAAGAGAGTTAGAGTCTTTGAAGAAACAATGTGAAGAACTAGAGAGCCAAGCCTAGCGGGAGTGAGCTGCCGCGTGTAGGCATCTTCGATCGACAGAGTCCGTACCTTGCGGCCTTAGCCAGTGCATCCTGCAGAAAGTCCATCGTCCAGGTTTCGTTGCTGCGTGTGGGCGCGGCCAGCAGCACACGCGCCTGAGCGCAAATCCTGCGTTTGCGCTGGCGTCGGCGCATCACCAGCTTCTCTTCTACGTAAATCCGATAGACGCACTTGCTGTTGACCACCCATCCCTCCCGTTCAAGCAGAATGTGCAGCCGCTGATGTCCCCAGCGGCGTCGTTGTTAGGCCAACTCGCGCAGCCGAACTCGCAGCTGCTCGTTCGCTGCACTGAATCGCGTCGGCCTCTGACAATAACGCACCATTGCTCGCAGCAGTTCAAGTTGCCCACAAGCATTGCATGCGGCACAACTCCTACATCTGCTCTTCGCTGTATTGGCTCTTCCGCATCAAAGTCCTCCCTCGTCAGGGCCGCCAATGGCACTACTTAATAGGAGAACTCCCACTTCGGATGGACTGAACGGAAGGATGCAGCTCAGGAGTGTAAAATTAAATGTTCCTATGAAATATGAGTCCTCGTTCGGCATTCGAAGGTGCGGCCCGGCATGTTTAATCTTCCTGGCTGCTGTTTGTTTCTCCTTATGCATAAAGGCTCACTCACAATATGTTGCCCCGTCAGGCGGGCGCACAGCCAGGACTGCGTTGATTGCCACCAGTTTTCCGGGGCCGGATATAGGCGCCCAGATCAACGCAGCTTTCGCAAGTTGCCCAACCGGATGCAGTGTACTAGTGCCGCATGGTGTGTACACTTACTCGACAACTATTAAGATCCCAATCGCCGCACTAAGAGGCAGCGGAACTCTCGCCTGTGACTCTCCTTCCACAATGTTGAGGTACACAGGCTCGGGAGACGCTGTGGCGGCTCTTGGACTCGGGGAAAATGAGTCTGGATTCACAATTCGAGATTGCACGCTAGACGGCAGTTCGGCACAACCGGGTGCAAATGGTTTACATGTCCGGTATTTCAGCTCGGGACTCATCGAGAACATGCGCATCTTCGCATTTCCTGCGGACGGAATTCTGAACGAAGGAGTGAATTCTCTCACCTTCATTGCTCCTGATATAGAAAGCAGCTACATCAATGTTCACAACGTCGGAGTGTTGGTGAATGGCGTGGGAGCCTCGGCTAATGCGAACAAGATATATGGCGGAACCATTGGCTATGCCAAGAAATGGGGCGTCTTTGAAGATGGCTCGCAAGCCAATGTGGCGTTTCCCAATGGCGGCAATATCTACGACGGAGTGGTGTTCGAAGCGAATGGCACAAACGGTGAGTTGAGTGGAAACGCTTATCTTCAGTGGTGCGATGGCTGTGTCATCACGAATAGTTACCTCGAGTTCTTTGCCAATAACCACATTCCCCAGAATGTAATCGTCGGAGGAACCAGCGAAGACGGAATAGGCGGACTTGAGGCGTCGCCGCAAGGGGTTAAGATCGTCAATAATCACTTTTTGAGTGACAACGCAGCCGATTCTTTGCTGCTTCTAAATGGTCGGATGATAATTGTCGAAAACAATATCGAATTGGGAAATCCTACTAACTTCGTGAACCTGAAGGGCAAAGTACTCTGGCAATACATTGGACATAATGTGGCACTGGCTGCAACAAATTGGGTCCTTAATTATGATTTAGGGCCTGGTTCGCCGGGCACGGGTCCAGGAACCAGTTCTGCGAGCAATAATGCACCCACTGCTCTGGGCTATGGTTTCAATAATTTAACCGGCTACACGGCCGACCTGAGCATCGTGAATCGTCCAAACGGCACTCACAACTTGATGGGCCTGGATGCAACCGGCAAGATCATATATCAGATCTATAACAACGGTGTCGCAAAATTCCCTGGCGTGATCGTGGATGACGCAGGCCTCACATTCAATACTCCTTCGGCGCATATCCAGACCGTTGGCGGCAATAATATGGTTACCGGAATTATCCCTGTCAATGGCACCTCTTCTGGTACGACTGTGTTCGGAGGAACCTACAACTTCCCGCCAAATTGCTCACTGACGCCGAGGCAGGACATGGGCTCCAACACTTGGTGGGTCAGCACGTCGAATAATTCAGTCACAGTTCACACGCACTCCACCCTTAAAGGTAGCTTCGCCTACTTCTGTGCAGGTGATGCAAATTAGTTGATGCCACAGCCCACAGCCCGTTTGTCATGCCGGGGAGGATTGAAGGACGAATGAGGATGAATCCTGGCTATGAGGATTCCTGGGCTGGCCTTAGAATGCACGATTCTTTGTCCGGCTGTGTTTGCGCGCTTGCTTTACTTTGAGCCGACAGAGCAAACAGTATCCACAGAAACGGGAAAGATAGATCTGGCAAACCGAATGCCATGGCGATTAACAACCCAAATGCAGCCACTCCAATCCAGCGATCCGCCTTAGGTAAATTCCAGAGTGTGCTCCATGCTGCACAACAGAAGAGGGCGAACCCTATAATTCCCACTTGACTTAGAATTGCCGCCAAGAAACTGGACGGACGATTGCTCCCAAGGCCTACTCCCAAACCGTAGGTCCTCGGAAGCAGATTGAATGCAAATGCATCCGCTCCAAAGCGTGCGAATGCGGAAACAGACTCACTCTTTTCGATCGTCTGGGACAGCAAGATCGCGCGGATACTAGGGACGGTCGTCAGCAGCGTGGAAGCTCCCAAGAAGCCAAAAATCACGGAAATGCGCTTCAGTCTGTTCAAGCGTATGAACCAAGGCAAACGCACGACTGGATAGGCAACAAGAAGCAAAATGAAGACAATGAGCAGCGCTGCGAGAGCCGAGGTGGATGCAGCTAGAAGGCAAGCCACTGCGGCAACTCCTGCAACAACAATCCCGGTGCCGTGTGCGAGAAACTTCCATAGGAAAGCCGAAACTAGGGCTGCAAGGACCGCTCCCAGCGCTGATGGCTCAGTGAACGATCCGCTCGGCCTGATGCTGCCGGAATCGAGCAGGTTAACTAAGCCGTATCCAGGATTGTTATTGATGAGTTGGTTGGGAAAGGGTATTCCCAGCCCGAAGAAAGCTACCTGGAGTAACACGATCGCAATGATAAGGCCCGCGGACCACATAAACATCCTTTGCGCTTTATCTATCGAATGGCGTTGCCTTGCTGCTGTAATGACAACGAGCACATTAAGAATAAGAAATGCTGGTTGGACGATATTTCCTGATTGAAAGTGCAAGGGAACGCCGCCAGAAAGCACATTGTCCTCTATCGTGCGCTTGCCGTCGAACACCGGCGTGCCTTGAAATAAGAGGGGAAGGGAAATGGCAGAAATAACAGAAACGATGCAGAACGCTACCCACAATTTAATGAACGTAGGACGGCCGGGTAAGTCTTCCTTGTTGAGGCTACTCGGTTTCCTGACTGAGAAGCGAATGACGAAGAGTATTGCCACGCAATAATAAGGCTGTATCCCAACCGAGCCCGAAGAGATAATTGAAGAAGCCTCAAATACAGTAGATAGAATCAGCAAGGGAAAGAGTAGTCGGGGTCTAAAGAAAAAGAAATGCACTGCAGCCGGGATGAAAAAAACTCCCTCTAAGGTCGGCACGAATCCCTCCACACAATGGCCATCCAGCAGCCCTTTCTAGAGGTACTGAACCATCATTCCCATAACAGAACTCTTCTGGCACTGCATTACATCATTGATGGCGCGACTCGTCGCGCTCGTAGCTTATTCCTGAGAACACCCAATTGTCACATGTCTCCGGTGACAGAAACAGCCGCGTGGCCGGTTAGCAGAACCATGGTTTCCGCAGCCGCTCGTTTCCAGCTGAATTCCAATCCACGGACCTTCGATCTCTGCGCCATGTCCGTACGCAAAGCATCGTCTTCCGTCATCCGCTTGAATGCTTGCGCAATTGCATCCGTGTCATAGGGGTCAACAAGCAGCGCCGCATCCCCAGATATCTCGGCAACTGATGAGCCATTGCTTGCAATCAGTGGAAGACCCCACTGCATGGCTTCAACTAGCGGAAGACCGAAACCTTCATACAGAGAAACAAGAATCAGAGCCCGTGCGTTTGCATAAAGCGCCCGTAGCACTGAATCGGGCGCTCGCTGGAGTAGGTGTACCCATGATTGAAGATCGTTCGTTTCGACGAATTCTCTTACGTTGAAGCTCCCCCATTGCTCGGTGCCAACGATGACCAGATCGAGGGGGTTAGTACTGCTCTTTCTATACTGGGCGTAGGCTTCCAACATACGTTTCAGATTCTTCCGTGGTTCATAGCTCCCGACAAAAAGAAAATAAGGTCTTGTTAGCGGGCAGGATCCCGTCTCACCTTCTGTCTTAAGATCGGAGGCAAGATAGACTACTCCGAGTTTGCCTCCGGCATCCGGGAAATACTCCAGAATCTCAGAACGCGCGAACTGGGAATCTGTAATCGCCTGGTTGGCGATGCGAAGCGAAAGAGGCATCAACAGTGCTTCAAGTACGACATTGCTGCGAGCCATGGTCTGCGGAAAGCGCTTCCAAGCAACATCGTGCACCGTCAGAACCTTTCTGCTCCATGGGGGCAGGAGCAGTGGTAACTGATGACGGGGTGACCAGAAGACGTCAACCTTATCTCTTAAGGACCACACAGGAAAGAACAGCTGCGCAAATGCAGTGCTCAATCCGCGCGATTCAACCTTGCCTGTGCGAATCTTCCAGTGCTCTGGCAGTGGAAACCGGAGCGTGAAGGGCCGATCGCAGTATAGGAATATCTGATGAGGGACGTTAGCCGCTGCAAATTCGCGCAGGAGATTTCCAAGATACCTGCCCATTCCGCTGTTAGGGGAGGACAGAGGGCGGGCATCGACCCCTATTTTCAGCATCCTCTTCATCGACCGCCCCTATTCTGAATTGTTTCGAAGAGGATACTGGGCGATAAAGATTGACAGCCCAACATGTGATCAGGCTGAGAGCCTCGGTGATTTCGTGTCGACTCGTAATGAAGTATCATGATGAGCTTATGGGAAAGACGACTGTCGTCTGTTCTTACCTCGTTAAGCTAAACCCTCGATCATCAGGTTCATTATATTTGAAGCAGCTTCTTTCCAACTGAACTGCTGTCCGCGAATTCTCGAATAATGCGACAGCTTTTCGCGCGTTGCTTGATCGTCTGTCATCTGATTGAGCGCCTGCGTGATGTCACCTACATTGAGCGGATCAACAAGCAAGGCTGCATTGCCAGCTATTTCCGCAACCGCTGAATTGTTGCTTGCGATGAGTGGTACGCCCCATTGCATCGCTTCGACCAGCGGTAAGCCAAATCCCTCATAAAGGGAAACCAGTACTAATGCTCTCGCATGGGCATAGAGCGCGGAAAGGACGCCGTCATCTACATGCTGGAACAACCGGACGCACGATTGTAAATCGTTCCTTTGGATGAAGTCAGATACGCTGAAGGTGCCCCATTGGTCGCTGCCTGCGATTACCAGATCGAACGGGGACTGGTTGACTTTTCGGTATTGGAGGTAGGCCTGCAAAAGTCGCTGCAGGTTCTTACGCGGTTCATAGCTGCCGACGAATAGAAAATACGGACTGGACAACGGGTTTGGGAGTATCGGCTTGTCAGCTCTGAGGCTCGAAGCCAGGTATACAACATCGATCTTACGTCTCGTTTTTGGAAGCACCGTAAGTATCTCTGAGCGCGTGAAGTGCGAATCGGCAATGAGTCGATTAGCTATGCGGAGTGACAACGGCATGGACGGCGGTTTCACGGCGCCATCTCGCCCCTCCATAGTTTCTGGAAAGCGCTTCCAGACCAAGTCATGAACGGTCAGAAGGGTCCTGATGTGGGGTGGCAACAATACTGGTATGTAGCCGGATGGCGACCAGAATACGTCGACGCGATCTCTCAAGGCCCAGAGCGGAAACACAAAGCGCAGATAGGCCGCGCTCGCTCGCCCTGAATCAGATGCACCGGATCTCACTTTCCAATTCTCAGGCAGAGGATAGCCCAGCTCGAAGGGACGGTCGGAGTAAAGGAAGATACGATGCGGCGACTGCTGTAGTGCGAATTCGCGCAGAAGACTTGTGGCGTAACGGCCGATTCCATTATTGGGATGCGCCAAGACGCTTGCATCGACCGCAATATTCAGTACCCTCTTCACCGGCTGGCTCCTCTTCCTTACCGAATGCTAAAAACATCCGGAGACAGACTATCTCTTTCCTCCTACCGACTTCATCTCACTCGAGTCTGCGCTATTCCGGTCATGCAACTCAGCCATTCTCTGCTATAAATCTCTTCGAGTTCGCAGAGCTTTACGATTGTCTTAGTCTCAACATTGACCACAGGCAATTCCGAGATTTGTTTCACCCGCTCAATCCCGCCGACGTAGTTGGAATTTCCAACCTCATCTCGCGACTCGCGAAAGCGCGACGGCAAAGCCTGGATGTGCTGAATTGAGCTGTCCACGAATTGCGTGGCATAATCTTCTCGCACAAAAAAAGCATCGTTGGCAGCGGAGGTTGTCCCTACGAACCGGTAACCCTTCCGCGCAGCCAGCGAAGTAAGCGCTGTAATCGAGGCACCGAAGTACAAGTTACTATGATGGGCACTTGTGCGGTTGAAGGCAGCATCGTAGGGGATGCTGATAGGATACTGGTCTCCGAAGACCGCGTTGTATTCGCAAATGCACAGAATGGGACGAACGACATCGATGGCCTCCCATATCCAATAATCATTTCCATCGAGGTCAATGCTCAGAAGACCGATGTCTCCCACGAAACCGGCACTCGAAATCAGGTTGTTAATGTTTTCCCGTGTGATGAACGCCGGCTGTACCGTGAGATCATGCGCCCAGGCCACAGAATCTTCCTGGACTGCAGAGATCATGGATGAGCTGCCATCCATGATAAGTCCGCGCCAATTTCGATTCTGCAGGAGAAATCGAGTATTGGCTTCACGATAGGATTCCACGCCGAACTCTATGAAGGACTGCGAAACAGGAGGGATGTTGGCTCGTTCGATCAGCCAATCGATGATTCCGTCCTCTCCCCATTGTGAACTGACTTTAAACTCTACGTCTTGAAGAGAGCAGATCTCTTTCTTGGATCGGACCTCCCAACTTGCCATCCGCCCAACGAGCTGATGGTTCCGCATCAGCAAAGCATCCGTGTCTCGCATGAGCCATGGCTTCAATGGAGCCAGTACCCTCTTGATCGCTTTCTTCACAAACATCCCTGTCCCTCCACCCCCATCCTTCGAAGGCAAATCCCTGTAATGGAACACGCATCGCCGTCGAGATTCGGATTCTCATCTTAAGAATGCGCAGTATTCACTTGTTGCTCGCCGATCGTAAAATCTCCTCGCAGGATTCTTCTTACCTCCCACGCTTGTACGATAACGATGAAAACAAGGTACGTGACAATTGTTCCAAGCACGACGCCGGTTGTCCCCATCGTTCTCACCCAATATATAGAAAGAGCTAAGTTAGCCACAGCAGAGATGGAAGAAGAGATGGCTTGTCCGCTTACGCGGAAGGTCGCTCCCATGAGGCATGATTGATTGGTAGCAAAAACACAAATGACAATCCACACACACGTGAGTTGGATGAGCAAGGTGCTTGGAACGGCTGCTGGACCTGCCCAAATGCGAATGATCTGCCGTCCTTCAAGAAGGACAAGCGAACAACTAACTGCGAGAGCCCCTGCAGAAGCCCATCTAACCCGATTGTAGGTCGACCTTATCCATGCGAGATCGCCCTTGGCGAAGGCTTCGGAATATGCAGGCCATAGTGCTGGAATAATGGCAGACTGTACCGCAGCGATGTAGCCGACAAGCCTCCATGTTATGGCATACGGGGTGACGGAAGCGGGACTGAGGTAATGAGAAATCACCAGGTTATCGCTGCTGAAGACGACAAGGGCCGCCATCTGAATCGCGAAGAATTGGCCACCAGAACGGAAGATCCGGCCGATGCAGCCAGGGTCGATGTTTCCCAGCCAAGGCTTCATCCACGGTTTGTGAAAAAAACAGATCCAGATCAGGCAAGCTGCATTTGCCGCCACAGACGAACCTGCATATCCTGCCACCAGGATCGGCAGACTGCCGTGAAAATGAATCACAGCAACGACTGCCAAAAGGCTCAACAGGCTTCCGCCCGCGGCAAAGAGGTTGGATGCGTGCAGTTCCTGATAGCCGCCGAGTACCTTCGTCGCCAGACCAGTGGGGAGAGCGAATAGAAATAGGATGAACGCTGCGGCCATGGCGCGTGAGGTGTCATGGACCAAGTCGGGATTTTGAACGTGGAAGATAGATTCCCAATGGATATGAGGCCATATCATCCACCCTGATAAACCGAGCAGAGCAGCGACACCGGAAACCAGCCAGAATGCGGTAGCAAAGTAAGTTGTAGCCTTCTGCCTGTCGTCAGCGGCATACGCCTCGGAGATCAGATTAGTCAGGGTACTTGCAATACCTATATCGAGCACAAAGAACATTGTCGCGGCACTGCTAATTGTCATCCAGAGGCCGTAACCCTCGGCTCCCAGGTACCGGACGGTGAGCGGCACGGTCACCACACTCACGATCAGGCTCGTACCCTTGCCAAATAGAGCTGTGAGGCTCGCGGATAAGATGCCGCGAAAGCGTCTCTTTGAATCGTGCGACTTCCGCTCATTGCGCGCTTCTGTGGCTGGAGTACGGGCGATGAATGTCATTAGGCGCGCCCTTAGGATGCAGGGTTAGGTCTCCATGAGAGAATCCGCTTAAGATAGAGGAGCTTCGCGTTGTATGTGGGTTCTGATCTCATGATGTCTAAGCCGGCTGCCGCGAGCGCGAAAAAGATTCCGAGCATCAAGCCCCCGAGGGTGGCACCAATAACAATCAGACCACGCTTCGGGAAACTCCGTTTGTCCGGGGGGACTGCGGAATCGACAACCTGAATGAGCGCTCCCTGCTTGGCCTCATCGAGTTTAGCGATCTCGAATTGACGGGCCAGAATTTCGAAGATAGTTTCGTGATACTTTACGTCCCGCAGCTTACGCATATACTCTAGCCCAGCTTCGGGAACTCGCCCTTTAGGGACCATAAGAGCAGCGTCAGCCCCTTCTTCAGAGCCTCCTAGCTTCGCCAACTGAGCACGCAAGCCGTCCAACTCTTGCTGAGCTTGTACCAATTGAGAGTTTTCGCCGGTCGCGAAAGTGCGCATGGACCGGATCTGTACTTCTTTTGCGGCGATCATTCCCCGGAGAGATGCTGCTGATTCGATAAGTGCGCGCGCTTGGCTGTCGAGTTGAATCAGTCCTGTCTTCTGTTGAGTTATCTTCAAGGCCTCTTCTGCACTGGCAAGACTGTCCTTCGACTGTTCAAGCTGTTTCTCGAAGAAGAGCCTGCGCTGCGAGGCCTCAGTGATAGCAAGATGCTCAGATAGTTTCCGAAATTGTTCCACGTAACCGTTGGCGAGTTCGGCGGCACGATTTGGATCGCGATCCTCAACCGCTATGTGAATAAGACCATCTTTACCGCTGCCATCCACAGTTGCCCGTGATTCAAAGGCCTTGCGGGCATCGGAGAGATACCGCTCGTGGTACTCCTTCATCAGGTCGAAGCGCTGCACCATCGCGTCTTCGACAGTCCGGCTCTTCAGCACGGCGACGTACATATCATTCGGATTCTTTAGACCGAGACTGCCACCGGCAATAGCCGCCATACCGCCCAGGTTTGCGAGCTGTGACGCAATTGCGGCTCCCATGGAGGAGTTCTGCTGCGGAGGCAGAAGGCTTACGCTCGCGGTGTAGCGCTTTGGTAGAAGGAGTGACACGACGATCGCCACGAGAGCAAAGGACACCATGAACCACAGGATGGTCCTTTTTCGTTCGGCAAGTACGATCAAGATATCCAGCATCGAGATCTCATCCTCTCCTGTGGCGATCGGCAGATGAGCACGGCCAGTAGGCTCTTCCAAGGAGGGAGTCGAAATATCTACAGACATTTATTCCTGCCCGATCTCGATTTTGGGATATCTCCTGTTCAATTCTACAGGAAGAAAAAGTGCGAAATGCTGGACGGTCTAGCTGGATCGGATTCTCAGCTGCGCCTTCGCTAAACATACAATCGTAAGTCGATCCCTGACCTTAATTCATCCCTCGTAGAGCGAGGTAGCAGCTATCGCGGAGTGGGCCAGTACCACTCCTCTACGCAGCCCGGTGCTTCCGAAAACTAACGTTTGATAGCCTTTGAAATATCCAGCCTCAATCAGCAAGTCAATTTCCTGCAGGTTGAGCGGACATGACGTCGTAGTGGAAATGGACCTCTTCTTTCTTCCCTAAAAGAGGGTTTGATTAGGTACTGAAGGGTGATTTTTGGTTTTTTTTGGCGCTTTTAGGCCATCAGTGCGCTTTAGAATCAATAGTTTACAATTTCTTAGCTTACGGGGATTGAAGAATCCGAACGATATGCTGGTAGCTATGTCGCAGAGTCGAGTGGTCGAAGATGAAAACGTCCGGCGCTTTGGCCTGATGAAGGAATATCACACAAGCTACCGGTCGGATGCCGAAGGTCACTCGAGCGGCATGTATCCATAAAGGCAATGGACTTGACGTGTTGATTCACATCTCGGTCGATAATGCTCGCCCCAATCGGGCTGCAGAAATCGCTAACGGCTATGTGGCCCAATTCAGGCAGCTTTCCGCACATCTCGCACTCGGTGAAGCATCGCAACGACGGCTCTTCTTCGAGCAGCAGCTGCAGGAGGAAGGTAAGTCCGGCCAACGCTGAAGAGTCGCTTAAGCGATACGGAACAGAGAACAGGGTTGATTCAGGTGGATAGCCATGCACGAGCGCTAACTAATCGGGTCTGCTGCAACACTTCGGGCGCAGATCACGGCCAAAGAAGTACGGATCGAGTAGACCATAATTGTCCTAAATGGAATGGTTAAGTGCCCGGTTCAACCGTTGCACGAAAACAGTGGGATCCTTCAGCGGCACGCCCTCGAGAAGCAGCGCTTGATCAAAAAGGAGCCATGCGGCGTCTTCCACCTTGCTGCTGCTCGGATCGTTCAGCAGTTTTCTGATGATTTCGTGATCCGGATTAATCTCGAGGGTCGGCTTGAGCTCTGGCAGGTTCTTTTGACCCATAGCTTGCATCATCTGGCGCATACGTGCCGAAGGCTCGTCCTCATCAGAGACAATTACGGATGGACTATCAGCAAGGCGCGACGACGCGCGAACCTCTTTGACGGCGTCACCAAGTGTCGCTTTGATCTTGTCGAGCAGCGGTTTCAGCTCTTCCGCCTTTTCCGGCGATGAGTCGTCCTTCAGATCTTCTGAGGTCGCTGACTTGTTGACAGCCTTCAAGTCGATATCACCAAACTTTGCGACCGTAGAAAACACAATCTCATCGATGTCATCGTCGAGAATGAGAACTTCAATGCCCTTCTTCTTATAGATCTCAAGCAGCGGAGAGTTGCGAAGCATGGATTCAGAAGTGCCGGTGATGTAATACAGCGCCTTCTGCTCGGGCTGCATGCGTTCTTTTGCCTCGGCGAGCGAGGTAAGCCCTTCGACTTTGGACGATTTAAAACGAATGAGATCGAGCAGTGTATCCCGGTTCGCGAAGTCCCCATAGAGCCCCTCTTTGAGCGGGCGATTGTACTCGGCGATAAACTTCGAATACTTCTCGGGATCACTGGCTGCGATGTTTTTCAGTTCGGAGAGAATCTTCTTCACGCTCGCCGTCTTGATTGTGGTGAGCACCTTGTTCTGCTGCAGAATTTCGCGCGAGACGTTGAGCGGCAGATCTTCTGAATCGATGATCCCACGGACAAAGCGAAGATACTGCGGAAGCAGATCCCGAGAATCCTCCATGATGAAAACGCGCTTGACGTAGAGCTTGACGCCTCCCTTGTAATCGGCCTGGTAGAGATCCAGCGGCGCTTTGGCCGGAATATAGAACAGCGTTGTGTACTCAAGCGTTCCCTCAGCGCGAGTGTGAAACCAGCAGAGCGGGTCTTCCCAATCGCCGGTGATGGACTTGTAAAATTCTCGGTAATCATCTTCCTTCAGTTCAGACTTGGGACGTTGCCACATCGCGCTGGCGGCGTTGATTTGCTCGGTAGTGCGGGACTTGATCGACTCCTTTTTCTCGGCGTTCCACTCGCTTTTGTCGTGCGAAAGAAAGATTGGAAACGCAATGTGGTTAGAGTATTTCTTGATGATCTCCTGCAGGCGCCAGCCGTTGGCATATTGTGCGCCTTCATCGTTGAAATGAATCAGCACGGTGGTTCCGGCGCTCTTGCGCGCGTCGGTTCCGGATACCTCCTCAATATCAAAGCCGGTCTTTCCGTCGCTCGTCCACTTGTACGTCTTCTCCTCGCCCGCTTTACGCGACGTGACTTCGACTTTGTCCGCAACCATAAAAACGGAATAGAAGCCCACGCCGAACTGGCCGATCAGGTTTGAATCTTTTCGCGCATCACCCGATAGCTGCGCAAGGAAGTTCTTGGTGCCTGAGCGGGCAATTGTGCCCAGGTGCGACACCAGGTCTTCCTCATTCATGCCGATTCCGGTATCGGATACAGTGAGCATCTTGTTGGCTTCGTCCAGGTCAAGATCAATGCGTGGCGCTTCAATGCCATTGCCGACGAGGCCTTTGTAGCGGTCCTCCGTCAAAGTGAGGTAACGCAGTTTATCGAGCGCATCGGAAGAATTTGAGATGAGCTCGCGGAGAAAGATTTCTGGGTGAGAATAAAGCGAATGGACGATCAGCTGGAGTAGCTGGCTGACTTCTGTCTGGAATTGCTGTTTTGACATAACACTCTAATTATTGCGAACAACGTTAAGATCGCTCAACCTGAGCGACGTCGGACCGCTTGCAAATCAGCTCAAAATCTCCGCGGTACACAGATAACCCAATTTGCATGTCCACGCAGCGGCTGGGTTCGCATTAAGTGCGTGGATCAGAAACGCTCGAAGTAGTAGGTAGTATTTCCTGGTTGCCCGCAAGCGGATCATCATAGGACGGAAACGCCCCACTCAATTCATAAGTAAGCAGATCGAGACCCGCTGTGAGCGTCACATCTATGCACGTCGCACACGACAACTTACTACTACTACTCAATCAGCCGATCGTCAGATCCTCATTGGCATCAGCACATATCGAGACCGGTACTCTGCATCCGGATCTTCCGGCCGGATCTGACCGGCCGATTGCGAGTCCTTGAACTCCAGTCGCACCTCACCCTCATTCCCCAGCGCCTTCAGGAAATCGATGATGTACGTCGAATTGAATCCCACTGTGATCGGCTCGCCTGAATAGGGCGTGTCAATCGTATCTTCCGACTCGCCGCTCTCAGTCGACTGCGAACTGATCTTGAGCTCGTTCGATTCCAATCTCAGCCGAATGGCGCCCGAGCGCTCATCAGCGAACTGCGCAACACGCTGAATCGCACTCGACAGCTCGCTTGATCGCACAACTGCGAATCTCGTGTTATCCCGTGGCATCACTGCTTCGTAGTTCGGGAACTGACCGGAAAGCCGCCGAGTGCTCAGGGTTCGATGTCCGATCCTGAAGAATAGCGTGTGCTCGTCATCCGCAAATTCCACATTCTCGGCATCGGTGTTCGCCAGTAGGCCTTGCAGCTCCTGCAAAGCTTTCCTCGGAACCAGCACGCGCTTCTCGCCGCTGATGCCCTCCATGGCCTCGCCGGGTTTTTCGACAAACGACAGCCGGTGACCGTCCGTCGCCACCATCGCAATCGACTCCGCCTTCAGCACCAGCAGAGCACCGTTCAGCGTGTACCGCGACTCCTCGTTCGAGATCGCGAAGATCGTCCTTGCGATCAGCGTCCGGAACGCAACAACCGGAATGCTCGTCGCAGATACCGCTGGAAATTCTGGCACCTGCGGATAATTCGCCCGCGCCATGCCCACCATCTTCGTGTTCGATCGGCCGCTGCGGATCTGCACCCAGTGATTCTCGAGCAGCTTGATCGAGATCTCTCCATCCGGCAGCAGCTTGATGTAGTCGTAGAGCTTCCTAGCGGGAATGGTGCATGAGCCCGGCTTCTTCACCTTCACTGCCGCGCTGGTACGGATCGCTTGGTCCAGATCGGTCGCAGTGATATTCAGCCGGTCACCCTCAGCCTCGATCAGGAAGTTCGACAGGATGGGAATCGTCGTCTTGCGCTCCACTACGCCCTGTGTGGCGGTGAGCTCTTTCACCAGTTCCTGGCGGCTTACGGTAATCTCCATCGCTGCCCCCTGTGCTGCCGGCTTCTCAACTTCCGTCTCTACGATCGGCATCGTCTCCGCTCCACTCCAGCCCGCCGTCGCCCCCGCGGATCGGCTTGCCTGGCCCCCAATTTGCGTCCAAGCCGCAGCGCCGCTTGGCCCAAGGCTACACCACACACGCTAACCCGCGAAACGGCTGCTGTTTCTTGCCTTTGATTTTATGCATCATCTACAACAATTGGCGCGTGGAAAACCGGGAACTTCTCTGGATTCCGCGTCCTCCACTGACTTCTCCCGACGTGAGGAGAGGGTGCGCTGGTCGCAGCAGGCAAGATCGAGCCTCCATCAGCAAGAGAGTTCCGCCCGGTCACTGGCAAGAAATTTTAAACAACCTGCATCCCTGCTTTCGGCTCTCGCGACAGGGCAGATCTGTTGGCTACGGTTAGAAGAGGTTTTACGCAGTTTCAATAAGAACTATTCCCGTAGTCCCCGTCGTTCGACACGGAAATGTGGAAAGTTCGACCATCCTGTTGGCTGACAGGGATTTTGCCTGCTGTCTTGATTTCTAAAATCTGTCTGTGCGTTTCAGGGGAATTGGAAAACTTGACGATGAGCCATCATCAACGCTCCCGGTTTCCCACCGGTCCCACAGCGGTGGTCGAAAGCCCTGTGGATTCTTCTTGCGTTCTGTGTAATCCCAGTCCCCACCCGCATCAATACTGGTTTTCGGCGCGCCCCGCCATCCACACCCGACACGTCTTCCACATGATGCACATCAACATAAATCCAGGCGGAAAACGGAGTACAAATCGGCTGGAGGTCCGCTCGCTCTAGATGCTCTGGGCTTCATATCTTTTTGCCGGGATGTACCATCCAAGCCGATATGGATTTTGCGAGACATTCGTTCAACCATGACGGATTGACTTTTTCTTTTTTGGATACCGGAACCTCGAACCAATCGATCACTCGCCCCGCCGTAATCGCTCTGCATGCCCACTTGATGCAGGCATCCAGCTTCGCTCCGGTTGCCAGTCATCTCTCCCCCAGGCATCGCGTCATTGCGCTCGATCAGCGCGGTCACGGTGAGTCAAGCCATGCCAGGACTTACACTCGCGAGGACTATCTCGGTGATATCGCGGCGCTGATGGCGTTTCTCGATCTGCCTCAAGCTGTTCTGCTCGGAAACTCCCTCGGCGGTGCGAATGCCTATCAATTCGCCGCTCGGCATCCGAAGTGCGTTGCAGGACTCGTCGTTGAAGAGATCGGTGCGGTAGTCACTGACGACATCAGTTTCGTCCTTCCCTGGGGGGGTAACTACCCCAATCGTGAAGAGTTGGAGGCAGCTATCGGCCCTCGCTTCCTGCCTTACATGCGCGATTCCTTCCGCCAGTCCACCTCCGGCTGGCATCTTGCCTTCGAACCTGCCGAGATGGTCCAGTCACAGCGAAATCTCGTCGGCGATCACTGGTCCGATTGGCTGGCTTCAATCTGTCCAGCACTGCTGATCCGCGGCAGCGAAAGCCGCGTCACGAGTCAGGAGCATATGGAAGAAATGGCGGCTCGCCGGCCAAATACCGCGCTCGTCACCTTGGCCGGTGGCCATGTCGTACACGCCGATAACCCGCGCGACTTCAATCAGGCGCTCGACCGCTTCTTCCAGGAACTCCCCAGTGCGGGCTAGGAGCAAACAAATACGTATCGCCCGTGATCCCCTGTTTCCTGATCCCTCAGCCCTCGCACCTACCCGCCTTCTATACTGAACATCGGTATGTCGTACCAGTCCGCCATCGATCATCTCGCCGCTATGGCGCCAGAACTGGCCACGCAAACCGGCCAAACCCGGCGGAAATTTTCGCTTGAGGAGGTCGGCACGCTTCTGGCCGCCCTCGGCAATCCGCAGCGTCCTTTCCCTTCCGTCCTGATTGCCGGAACCAATGGCAAAGGCTCCACTGCATCCACCCTCGCATCCATCCTCAATGCCTCAGGCCTGCGCACGGGACTCTACACTTCGCCTCACCTTAGCCGCCCCAATGAGCGCATCCGCATCGCCGGCATTGAGATCGCCGACGCCGACTTCGCGGAGCGCTTTTTTCGCGTTCGCGCTGCTGCCCAACGGCTCGTGGACGAAGGCAGGCTTGCTCAGGCGCCCAGTTACTTCGAGATGCTTACGGCCATGGCGTTCCTGTATTTTGCTGAGCCACCTGTCGACATTGCTGTCCTCGAAGTCGGAATGGGAGGCCGCCTCGACGCCACCAATGTCGTTGATCCCCTGATCTCGATCATCACCGACATATCGCTCGATCACATGGAGTGGCTCGGCTCAACCGTAACCGAAATTGCTCGCGAGAAAGCCGGAATCCTTCGCCGCGGCGGCACCCTCATCACGCTTCCCCAACATCCCGAGGCTAACCAGGCCATTGGCGAAGTCGCCATGTCTCTCTCGGTCATGGGGGTGAATGCCGTACCGTACCTGCCGGTCGCTGACACCGCCGAACGTGCCGCGCAGGCCGCGCAACAGAACGCCACACACTCCGCTTACAAGCTCGAGATCCTTGGCAGGCAGGTCGAGATCGATTCTCCTCTTCGCGGAGCCCATCAGCATCGCAATGTCGCGCTAGCCATTGCCGCTGCCGTCGAGCTGGCAATCAGCCACGGTTTTCCCATCACCGCTAACTCCATTGCCGACGGAGTTCACGCTACTCGCTGGCCCGCTCGCCTGGAACGAATCACGACGAACTCTGCCAAGGGCAATCCAACCCAGTGGCTCCTGGATGTGGCTCACAACCCGGCCGGCGCTTGGGCTTTGCGTGCCGGTCTCCGGGACCTGTTGCCTGATCAGCCGTTGGGGACATTGATATTCAGCTGTCTTCGCGACAAACCGGTCCTCGAGATGGCGCAGATTCTCTTCCCACTCTTCCGGCGAGTCATCTTCGCACCCATCTATAGTTCCAGGGCAACTCCCATGCGCGATCTAATGTCGGCCGCAGCTTCAACCGGCGCGACAGCACTCCCCGCGGCATCGGTCGGACAATCCATTGATCTCGCATTGGAGCACTCACAGGAGGACCCCGGCGTGCCGATTGTCGTGTCAGGCTCTGTCTATCTGGTCGGAGATGTCCGCACGCGCCTTCTCGCACGACAGGCAGAATCTACAACACCCGCTTCGCCCCCAGAGCGCGTAGGCCTGATGCCGTGATCCGTCGCCGCCCGCCCGAGCCGCTGCCTCGCTTCCATCGCTGGCGGACAAACATTCTCCAGGCCCCGCTCTTCTTCCTCTACACAGGAATCTGCGGCAGCTGCTCCCTTTTTGCCTCTCTCTGGGATAAAAGCGGGCGCCTTCAGCACCACATCGCCCAGATTTGGGCTCGAGGTTGCGTCCGCATCTCCGGAGGGCATTTGACCGTGCGTGGGGCCGAGAACCTGCGTAAACACCACGTCGCCGTCTACGCCGCCAATCACACGTCCTATATGGACACGCCGGTCATCTTCTCCACGCTGCCCTTTCAGTTCCGCATTCTCGCCAAAAAAGAGCTTTGGACCATGCCTTTCATTGGCTGGCACCTCAACCGCTCCGGCCAGATCCCCGTCGACACCGTCAACGCCAATGCCACGGTGTCGAGCCTCGGTGCCGGAGTCCGGGCTCTTCGCTCTGGAATGCCGCTCTTCGTCTTCCCGGAAGGTTCCCGCACCCCGGACGGAACCATCCAGCCCTTCCTCGCCGGAGCGGCGTTCCTCGCCATCCGTGCCCAGGTTCCACTGGTTCCTATCGCCCTCAGCGGCGTTTATGACCTTTTGCCCATCCATACCCGCCACTTCTATCCCGGCGACATCATCATGAGCGTTGGCGAACCCATCTCCACCTCAGGAATGACGATCCGCCAGACCGACGAACTCAACGCTCGCCTCCGCGGAGCCATCGAACAGCTTCGCCAGGAGGCAATCTCCGGTTTAGCCGATTCCGCCCTGTCAAGGGCGCAGGAACAAGAAACCAGCTAAACACTTGATTTGAAAAATCTTTTAAGCAAATGCGATTTGCAGACTGAGTAAATCTGCATGCGCATAATCTTCCCAGGTTCCAAGATGGTCTAAGCTGCGGCGAGTCCAACCGCCGACGGAATTCAGGCACGCTTCCAGGCCGACAATCCAAGCCGCTAAGTCCCGTCATTGGTCCAAATTTAGACCCTATGTTCATTGCTTCCAACAGCTTTGAAAGCTAGATCCGCCGAAGCCGCTGATTCTAATCACGTGGGGGAGGGCGTGCCCCCACGGAAACACAGAGAATGGACGGGGTATCTCAGCGCGCCTCGATTTTTCCGGCAATTCGGTTGTACTCGGCCTTGGAGATGATCTTCTGCTTCACCAGCTCATACGAGTCGTGATAAGGCCGATGTTCGATGATCCGGTCCGCGGTTTCATCATCGATTCCGTCCAGCGCGCTCAGATCCTTTGCGGACGCCTTGTTGATGTTGATCGTGCGCTGCTGCTTGATTCCCTGCACAATTCCCTGCGTGACGGCCTTTGCATCGCGCACAGCGGTTGAGGTCGCGTGCGCGGTCTGCTCCCGAATCGCATCCGGACTCCTGTCGTGAGTCGTGCATCCGGTTACCAGCGCCGCAATCAACGCTACGAGTCCCAAAATCCTCATGGCTCATTGGATGCATGGAGCTGTAATCGGAACGAGCTTACAAAAAAGACGTTGCTTCTTTGGAGCCTTCCACATTGATCCAGCGAGATTTACAGATCGGGGTCGTCTACACTGAAAAAGCCATGAATGCTGTTTCGATTCGCGGCGACTGGGTCGGCCAGGTCATTGACGGAAGATACCCTCTTCTCGAATGGCTCGGCGGATCTGGCACCAGCGGTACCTTCCTCACCGAGTCAGACGGCTTGGGCTCCCGCAAAGCAGCCATCAAGCTTCTCCCGTCTTCCCCAAAGGCAGAAGATCGCCTCAGCGGATGGGAAGCAGCTGCGCGGCTTTCGCACCAGCACCTCGCCCGCATTCATCACTTCGGCCGAGCCGAGGTCGAAAGCGGATCGGTCGTCTATCTTGTAACCGATCTCGCTGAAGAGCTTCTCTCGCAGATCGTTCCCGAACGCGCGCTCTCCTCAGATGAAGCGCGCCAGATGCTCGCTCCAATCCTCGATGCTCTCGGTTATCTGCACAACGAGGGTTACGTCCACGGCCACTTGAAGCCATCCAACATCCTCGTCGTCGAGAACGAAATCAAGCTTTCCTGTGATGGGCTGATTATGGCTGGTAAAACGGCACCCGAGCTGATCGGCAACGACATCTTCATCGCGCCAGAAGTAGCTGCAGGTCCGATCTCGCAGCGCGCCGACATCTGGTCGCTAGGCATCACGCTGGTTGAAGCGCTCACGCAGGAGCTGCCAATCTGGGACGCGGCAAGCGACGCCGAGCCGATCCTGCCTGCATCCGTTCCTGAGCCGTTCGCTCAGATCGCACATAGATGCCTTCAGCCCAATCCAGCGCAACGCTGTTCTCTCGGAGAGATTCGAACTCTCCTCGAAGGCAAACCGAAGCCTGCTGTCATCAAACAGACACCAACACCCCAGCGCTCAGTCGAAGAGCGACAGCCGGTTGCGGAAAAGCCACTTCCGTCGCGGATGCCATATTTGCCTGTTCTTGTCGGTTTAATCCTGCTCGTCGCAATCGTTGTCGGAATCAGGATCCATAATCGAAGCTCGCAGGCAGTTCCGCTTCAGACGCAGGCCACGAATCAGGCTTCACCAACGGAGCCAGATTCAAAGCCCGAACCGAGCCAGCCGCCAGTTGCTGCTCCTGCTTCGCAGAGTGAACCCGCAGCTGCTCAATCAGCACCGTCATCGAATGGCTCGACGTCAGGGGAAGTGGTCAACCGCGATATCCCGGATGTTCCGCGTCGTGCCAGCAACACAATTCATGGAACCGTGAGTGTGGTCGTGCGTGTCAACGTCGGCACGGATGGTTCCGTAACAAGCGCAGATTACGCGACGCACGGCCCCAGTGCTTATTTCGCGCGGGTAGCGCTTGATTCAGCACGCAACTGGAAGTTCAAGCCGGCTGCGGCGAGTGGACGTTCAGTTCCCGCGTCATGGCTGTTGCATTACAAGTTCCGCCGGGATGGCACAGAGGTTGTGCCGAAGGCAGGTCAATAGACGCGCTGCAAGAACTCATCGCCATTAGATAAAAAAGCGCAACTATTAGGTTGCGCTTTTTGTTTTTCCGAATTGGGCAAGCCTCTCAGTCGCCGGCGAGTTGTTCCAGCAATCCGTCAAAATCCGCGATGTTCGCGTATTCGATAACTACGCGGCCGCGACCATTTTTATCTTCGATATGCACCTTCAATCCGAGCGCCCGTTGCAGCCTTTCAGCCACTTCTTTCACATTCGGATCGACTTCGATTTCTGGCTTTGGCTCCTTCTTGTTCTTTTCAGGATTGAGCATTCCTTGAACAAGAGTCTCGGTCTGGCGAACAGAAAGCGAAAGATTGGCAACCCGTTGTGCCGTTTTCTCCATGTCTGGATGTAACCTCAATCCCATCAATGCTTTAGCGTGACCAAAGGTCAACTGGCTTCCTTCCACGAGCTTCTGAATTCCTTCAGGCATGCTCAGCAGCCTCATGTAGTTCGACACGGATACGCGATCTTTTCCGGTCCGCGTTGCGATCTGTTCCTGAGTCATGTGGAACTCTCGCGATAGGCGTTCAAAAGCTCTCGCCTGCTCCATGGCGTTGAGATCCGCTCGCTGAAGGTTTTCGACGATGGTGATTTCGAGCGCCTGTTCATCGGAGACCTGACGAAGAATCGCAGGGATGGTTTTCTTGCCTGCGAGCTTCGAGGCGCGCCAACGCCGTTCTCCAGCGATGAGCTGGAAGCGCCCGTCTGCCTGCGGTCGCACCAGGATCGGCTGAACCACACCGTTGGCTGTGATCGAAGCGGCCAGTTCGGAAAGCTCCGCTTCGTCGACATGCGATCGAGTCTGAAACGGATTGCGATCGATTAGATCGACGGAGATCTCCCTCGGCTTGCCGCCATCGGATTCAGCCGGTATGGGTGCATGTGCTGGCGCAGGAGCTGGGCTGTTCTGTACGCGAGGCAGGAGCGAGTCGAGCCCTTTGCCGAGAGCGCGGCGCTTGTTTTCAGCAGTTGCGGTGGTCATCTGTAAATTCCTCAACCGGGTCGATCCCGGAGAAAGTCGAATCTATGTACGTCAAAAGCTCGATTGGACGCTCACGAGTAAGGCCAGAAACGAACCTCTGCCTTTGGCTTCGAATTCGCCGCCACTTTCCGTTCCTTGGCTTTCGGACTCTCGATTCGGTTGCGCGCGAGGTATTCTCCCGCGAGCTCAAAATATGCCTCCGTGCCGCGCGATCTCGAGTCATAAACCGCGACTGGCTTTCCGTGACTCGGGGCCTCCGCGAGCCGGATGTTTCGTGGGATCACTGTTATGAACAGCCTATCCCGGAAATGCTCACGAAGCGTGTCGCGAACTTGTTGCGCAAGATTCGTGCGGTCATCGTACATCGTGAGGAGAACGCCTTCAATTTCAACATTGTGTTTGAATGCGGCCCGTACCCGCTCCAATGTCGAAACTAGCTCCGTGATACCTTCCAGGGCGAAATACTCGGCCTGCATGGGGACAATAAGGGAGTTTGCCGCTACGAGCACATTAAGTGTGAGGAGATCCAGGGCGGGTGGACAGTCCAGCACAACCAAATCGTACTGATCTTTCACGGGATTCAGAGCTTGCCGGAGGCGCACCGCGCGGTCCTCCGCAGTGGCCAGTTCGATATTCGCGCCTGTCAGATTTTTGGATCCCGGGAGCAGCGAGAGGTTATCAACTCCGGTTGGAAGAATTACTTGCGCGGCTTCCGAGTCGCCGACCAGGACATCGTAGATTGAATGGCGGTTATCGTCGCGGCCCACTCCCAGGCCGGAAGATGCATTTGCCTGAGGGTCGCAATCGACCAGCAGCACTTTTAATCCTTCGAGTGCCAGGCAGGCGGAAAGATTGATAGCGGTTGTCGTCTTGCCTACTCCGCCCTTCTGATTGACCACACCGAGAATCTTTCCCATGGATTCACAGGTTAAAGGACAGAGGCATTCCTTTGCTTTCGCATATCTGTGGAGAAATCGGAAAGACTGTGGAAAGTAGAAGGCGGGCAGATCGGCGGTATTGGATAACTGTTCAAAACAAGCGACTTACTTGTCGATTGCGGGACCGAAAAATTGTCCACGGTAAGTAGGCAACCCGGTGGAAAAACCATCATAGATCTGCGTTTTTTTACGCGTCCCACATGTTCCACGTGGAACATCGATAGGGCTATGCTGCAGCGCCGTTTAGTGTTCCACGTGGAACATTGAAGCGGTCATTCCCGATTTCCGAGGCAAATAATCCGGTGTTCCGTACGAGGTATACGAACGGTACTTTGCCAGACGACTGCCTTCAGGGACGCGAGTTCAATCTCATGGCAATCCGAGGTCATCACGACCAGCATTCCCTTTGCGCGGAGTTGAGCAATCCCCAGGCTGATTGCCTCAGGCATTTTGTCCACTGCACGCAGGGTGACTGCGTCAAACAGCAACTTTATGTCTTCCGCCCGGCCCGCATAGACTCTCGTGTTGATCCGCAACGTCCTGACTGCCTCGTTAAGAAATGCTGCTTTCTTGTTTTGCGACTCCGCCAGAGTCACGTGCAGGTCCGGCCGGCAGATGGCAATCGGGATTCCAGGGAGACCAGCACCACTGCCCAAATCGAGGAGCGTTCCAACGTTTGCTGGGAGAATACGAGCGCAGAAAATGCATTCAAGGAAATGCCGATCAATGATCTCGTCCCGCTCGCGCACAGAAGTCAAGTTTGTGCGAGCATTCCACTTCAAAATTAGATCCAGATATCGGTTGAACTGATTGATCTGCTCTTGTCCGAGCGGTTCGAGGCGTGCGGCTTCAAGCTTTGCGTTCAAGCGATTCGGATCTGCTGCTTCCATCTCGTTCATCTGCGCTCTGCAACGCTCTCGGTGGCTGACGCCGGTAACCAATCCTTCGCCGCTTGAACGAATGATTGGAAAATCGCGCTCGACAGGCGATCAACCGCGAAGGTTCTTTCGGGATGCCACTGGACACCTAGAACGAAGTGCTCGGTTGAGGTGGTTTCAACCGCCTCAATAACGCCGTCACCAGTGGAAACTGCGGCGACCCGCAGCCTGTCTCCAACCGTGCCAATGGCCTGGTGATGGCTCGAATTAACCCAGGGATTGTCGGGCTGTCCGCCGAGCGCATTGGCCAGTCCCCATATTCGCGACCCCTCAAGAACTCGAACCGTGTGCGCACCAACAACGTCACGACCGGGCCTGTGATTTACGGGAGAACGCAAGACGGTATCAATGTCCTGCACCAGCGACCCGTTCAGCCAAACATTGAGCGTCTGTGCGCCGTGGCAGATCGCCAGAATAGGTTTGCGGAGATTGAAGGCATCCTGGAGGAGGAGCTCATCAACGGCTGTGCGATCCGGATCGTCGGGACCACACTCCGGGATTCGATCCTGGCCGTAGCGCTGGGGATCAACATCGAACGGACTTCCGGGCAACAGGACCCCTTGCGTTTCCGTGAGAATCCTCGCGACTTCTTCCTGACTTCTATTGAGTGAGACAATCACCGGCAAAGCACCGAGTGCTTCCAGTGCACCTGTGTATGAGGGAAGTGATCGCGCGTTGTACTCCGCATCGCTGCACGTCGGTTCGGGGATTGCAATCTTCAGGGCCATGTTCTTCCTTAAGTCTAGTTGGATTTCCGTATTCATTAAAAAGCAACTGGTTCCGCGAGAATGGCGCGCAACCTCTCGCGCGAGACTGAAGGCTTACCTATTATAAGTCGTTTATAATCAATAAGTTATGCTAACACAGGGCGCTCTCTCCTGATGTTTCGACAATCGAGCATGGCCGCGTGACTCATTTATTTGCCTGCCGTTCCGTAGTCAGCACGATCAGTCGTTGTAATCGATTCCTTTGCAGTTCCTAGCAGGTCAAAGACAACGATGTCATTGACACCGGAGTGCAGCCACGGTCCAGGCGTGTACAAAGTAAACTCCGGGCCTACGGACCAGAACCGGCCAAGAGCTTGACCATCAACGAAGGCAGCACCCTTTCCAAGTCCGTGCGTGTCGAGAAAGGTGTCCCGAAAATTTTCCTGAATTGGACTAGACGGATCGCCGGCCTTTGGCTTCGGTGAGGCTTCCACTGTCATCGAGTAGCGATAGAAGCACGGTCCTTCGCAGGTTCCGTTTGTGAAACGCAGCTTGGTGAGATCGGTCATTGGGAGCGAGTAAATTTGCCAGTGCAAGGCTTCTTGGCCGCCGATGCTTACTGACCCGATGATCCCCTTACGCTCTTCCCTGATCACTTTTGTAAAGTTCACGCGACCGGAGTTCTCGACGAGGATGTCGAGAGTGGCGCCTTTCGCAATCTGAGGTAAGGTCAGGCGGGACTGGCCCAGGCGGCGATCGAGAGTGCCGATGAGTTTCTGGTCGACGTAAATCTGCGCATAGTCGTGCAAGCCGTTGATGACGAGCTCGCCTGAGGCGCCATTCGCGATCTGCGTGCGATAGAGAATGTAGCCATAGGCTTGATCGAGATCTTCCATCGTTAACAACTTGTCCGATCGTATCGGCGCGGGCAGGTTGGTCCACAACGATGCACTTTCCGGACGAGCTGAAACTGGGTAGGTCCTGGCCGGCGTTGGAGAGGGTATCGCGGGCAAGCTATTTCCTGTTACACGCGAGATCGCATCGCGAAAGGCCATGAACTTCGGTGTGGGTTCGCCCCTCTCGTTCAATGGAGCGTCATAGTCATAACTTGTCGTGTCAGGTTCGTAATTGGTGCCGTTGCTGTTAGCGCCGTTCATGAAGCCGAAGCTCGTTCCGCCGTGAAACATGTACATGCTTACGGAGTAGCCCTGTTGCAGCATCCATTCATATTCAGAGGCGTTCGCGGCAACCGGAGTCATGTGGTGGTGTTCACCCCAATGATCAAACCAGCCCGCCCAGTACTCCCCGGTCATGAATGGACCAGATGGGCGGAGCTTCTTCAAGGTGGAGAATCCCTGCTTTGCGTCACCGGTCCCGAAGTTGATGACGGCCGGCAGTTCGGGAAGCGAACCATTCGGCACCTGTTCAGGGCCGTCCGCGGTGTAAAGGAGCGTGTCGGGCCGAGCGAGACCTGATTTCAGCAGCGCGCTCTTCACTGCCTGCATATAGGTGTGGTCGTCCCCGAAGGAGCCGTATTCATTCTCGACCTGAATGGCGATGATCGGGCCGCCGTTGGCGAGGAGAAGTGGCGATATCTCTTTGGCAAGCCGCGCGAACCACTCGTTCATGGCGGCGAGATATTTTGGGTCGGTGGAGCGAAGCGTAAGATCGCGGTCCTTCAGCAACCATGATGGATATCCGCCGAGGTCCCACTCTGCACAGACGTACGGACCGGGTCGGAGAATGATGTTCAGTCCTTCCTGCTGGGCTTCGCGGATGTAGGTCGAGATGTCGTTCTGACCGGTAAAGTCATAGACGCCGGGATGAGGCTCGTGGAGATTCCAGAAGACGTAGGTCGTGATGGTATTCAGACCCATAGCGCGCGCTTTTTGGAATCGATCACGCCAGTAGGCGCGAGGAACGCGTGGGTAATGCATCTCACCGGAGAGGATCTGAAAAGGCTTGCCGTCGAACTGGAACTGCCCATTCGCCACCGCGAATGTGTGGTGAACAACGGGCTGAGCTTGAGCTGGTACTGAAGCGGTGAGAGCAACGAGAGCAGCCAAGAGCAAAGCGAAGCGCATGCGGAAGATCATAACGCGGCGAATCCACCGATGCGCCGCAGAGCAGGGCGGGTGTGCCTTGTCAACTTCTTGTATTTCGACTTACTTTCGTAACGCTAAAGTCTCATTTTCATGCGCGATTGTCGCGTGTCAGCATTGCCACGCATGTCCGACAGCGATGGGCCCGAATCGAAAACGCCAGAAATCCTCGGATTGATTGGCCTTGCGTTGGCCGTACTTGGCATCACCGAGTTGCCACTTGCGCCACGCTTGACGTGTTTGATCGCCGCCTCATGCTGTCTGCCGCTGTCGTTCCATCGACAAGATGCGTGGCCATCCTGGGTGCGCTGGCTGCTTTCGCTCGCTGCGAATGGGCTTCTGGCCTATGTGGCCTGGTCTGTCATCCGTGCATACTAGCGATTCTGGCTCTGTGTACACTCCGATTGAACTGCACGTGATCGTCGACGGGACCATGCAGCCAGCGCGTAGAGCGGAAGCCCAAGTGATGCTACCAGTAGCGAAAAGGCAAAGGCGGAAATCCCGGCTACGGTTTCGGACCGCGAGGCATAGAGAGCGTAGACAATCAGTGCAGTGGGACTGAGTCCGAGAAGCACAGCGAACCAGTCCGGACCCGGAACTCGGAAGGGACGCGGAAGATCGGGTTCGCGACGGCGCAGGACAATGAGCGCGAGGAATTCGAGAACGACCGACAATCCCCACAAAACCAAGTCGATGGTGATGAGCCGTTCGAATGAGAATCCAAGAGCCAGTGCCCAGCAGAATCCGCAGACAATGATTGCCACCCAAGGGGAGCCGTTGCGGAGCCGCTTCTTGAAGACAGAGGGGAGGAAGCCATCTTCCGCCAACGCATGGGGAAGGCGCGTATAGGACATCGTGAGATTGCTGAAGGTGCCGAAGTCGTCGATCACTCCAGCGACGACAACCGCAGTGGCCAGGAGCGGACCACCTAGCGTTCTGGCTACATCCACCCAGGCGCCTGTGGAGAACTGCGATGCCGGAATTCCTGCCCAGGCGGCCGCAGAGACGGGAATCGCATAAGTAAGCATGATCATGATCACAGCAACAAGGATCATGCGCGGGTAGTTGCGCTGTGGATTCTCGACCTCGTTGGCAATGGTGGTTGCGTTATCCCAACCCATGTAGTTCCACATTGCGACGAGGATGGCGGTAGAGAAAGTTGCACCTTCCGGATGCGCCAAAGATGCGTGTCCGCCAAAGAGGCCTCCGGACTCAAGGAAGCCAGCAGCGATTGCGAGCCCGACGAGAACGAAGTAGGGTGAGATCGAGATCATCCAGAGGCGTACGGAACCTTCCCCAACGGAAACCGCACCTCGAAGATTCCAAAAGACAGCTGCGGCCACGACTGCCAGTTCAAGGAACAGACCACGATGGCCTGCCGTGAGATTCGGAGCAAGGTGTCCGAGATACAGGACAAAAGTTGTGGGGTAGATCGCCATATCGAAAACAGAAGCGGCAAGGGAGAGCCAGGCCTCTTGAAATCCCCAGAACGGGCCCAGAGCGCGCCTCACCCAGGCGTAGAATCCGCCCTCTGCCGGAACAGAAGAGGCGAGTTCACCGAGCATGAGCGCTGTTGGGAAGCTCCAAAATATGGGAAGGACAAGCAGCAGGATCAGTGCGCGACCGTAGCCGCCGAAACCGATGATGTCCTCGATATCGTACGGGCCCCCGGAAACCATGAAATAAGTAGCCGCGAGAAGAGGAAAGAAACGGAGTGCGGAGGATTTGCCGCGCTTCTGTTTTCTCCCGGGGATACGAAGAAGCATGTAAGCAATGTACCGGAGTCGCGATTATGCGTTGTCATAGTGATCGGAGCGGGGAACGTTGGCCCGTAGAATAAGTGGATGCTGGCGTCGGTGCATATCGGGATTGTGGGATGTTCGGCCGAGGGGGCTTCGCTCTGCTATCGGACGATCTGTGAAAAGGGCGCACAGGTGCTGGGACCGCACGGACATCCGGAGATCACGATGCACACGCACTCGCTGGCCGCGTATGTAGAGTGCCTGGACCGTAATGATTGGGACGGGGTTGCCGAATTGATGCTCGATTCGGCGCGAAAGCTGGATCAGGCAGGATCCGAGTTTCTGATCTGTCCGGATAACACAATCCATCAGGCTATGGACCTGGTTGCACCACGTTCCCCCCTGCCGTGGCTCCATATCGCTGAAGTGGTTGCCGACGAAGCTGCGGAACGCATCTATCGGCGGGTCGGGCTGCTGGGAACGAAGTGGCTGGTGCAAAGCGATGTTTATCCCGAAAAGCTGGGAGCTCGGGGAATCGGGTTTGTTCGACCGACTGATGAGGAGCGGCGCGAGATCGATCGCATCATCATGGATGAGCTTGTTTACGGAGTCTTCCGTCCGGAATCAGTGACTCACTTCCAGCTTGTGATTCGGCGGATGAAGGATGACGGCTGTGATGCGGTGGTGCTGGGATGCACGGAGATCCCGCTGATCATAAGCAACCGGAATTCGCCGCTCCCTGTGCTGGACTCGACGCGGCTACTCGCTTGGGCTGCGCTACGGAGGGCTGTAGCAGCGCACATTTAAGCTTGCACTGAGATCTTGATTGTCGGGGTGACTGTCAGCTTGAGTGTGAGGAGCTGGAGCACGAGGACAAAGAAACGGGACGTCTGAGAGACGTCCCGTCGAGCCTATTTGCCCTTGGCTGGTTGGCTGGCGATGATCATGCTGGAGATTTTGGCGTACGTTGCGGCCGGGAGGATGCCCTTGGTCTTAAGCTGCGTCTTGTTGGCATAAGGGCGACCAGCGACGATCTTCTGCGAGTAGGCATCGCCGATTCCGGGAAGCGCCTTGAGTTGGTCGGCGCTCGCGGAGTTGATATCTACAAGGTCGGTCTTGGTTGCGGACGACTGTGCGGTCTTCGCACCTGATTTTGCGGCGGACTTAGCCGAGGACTGGGCCACAGCAACCGGGAGGACGCTGAGCAGCGAGCAGGCGGTCAACCCCAATATGAGAGACGTGAATTTACGGAGGCGCATGGGATTCTCCTTTTGAAACGAAATGTGAGATGCCGGATTATAAGTCGGTGGATGAGCGTACCGACGAGCGAGACAATCCTACCCGGTTCGGTCGACCGGAAGAAAGGGTAAAGGCGGCTGACCGGCACGTTTCGAATCGACGATCGCCATGCGAAGGTATCCGCGGACCGGTCGAACTCCCTCGTGCGGGCTAGGCTGAGGGCCCGTATCGGACGGCATACTGACAGTCGCGCTTTTGCTTACTGGTGATTGGTCTTAGTCGTTGGCGCGCCGTTGTCCTTTGCGCCGCTCAGTCTTGTCGGCTCTCCAATCGGGAGCTCCGCTTCGACGCTCGCGTGCATTGGCGCGGCGTTCGGGAATCGTACTCAGATCTGGAAGAACGACCATTGCAGAGGTTGCTGACCCGAGCGCGGCTACCTCTTCGGAGATTTCGACTTTGCGTGCCATGTTGCCGCTCGTGAGAAGGCGATTGAGGACCGGAATCTTCACGCGCTGGGTTTCGATGTAATCTACGCCCTCCGCAGTCAGCGAAAAATCGGAATTATCGGCTCTGGTGATATATCCCTTTTTCGTCAAATACCATGTCGTGAAATCAAGGTAGTCGCGCGGAAATCCCATCCGTCTCTCGATTTCCGCGAGACTCACTTGAGGATCGAATGGATTCGAACGGCGCTTGTAGTAGAGCACCGCGAGCACGGCCAGGCGGCGATTGAGTTCCCCTTGCACCTGATCCATAAAGTCGACGGAGTCCGAAAGCGGGGCTTGGCGCGCAGGCACTTCACGCTCATAGTCGCGATCGTATTCGGAACGGCGCTCCGGATCCGAAAGTGTGTCATACGCAGTCTTCAAGAGAAAGAATCTCTCGGGATCGCCTGTCTCCGGATTGTCCGGATGAAAGCGAGACGCGAGGTAGCGATATACACGATGGATGGTCTCGTAATCTGCATGGGGACTGATCTGAAGAAACTCGTAATAGTCCAATGTCTGGGTCGCTTCAAGCATCGGGAAGAACCTCGTGCGGTGTGTTTCTGCGTATGAGGAATGTTGCATTGCGGTTTCACCGCCAGCAATCACCCGATTTGGGGAGCATCCGATGACCGTAACCTGTTCTGAGGTCGCAAATGACGAATAGGGACACGGCTCACAAAGAGAAGTTGAGCAACATCAATCGTTTGGAATAGTGATTTCGCTGCGGAGGTAGACCACTGCTAGTGCGGTGCCGCTTTTGTGTTACTTGCCCCGATCCAATCGCGAGCAGGTCCAACTTTTCGTAAGCAAAACACGCGCCCCGATATACTCACCAATTGGGCGTGTGCTGCGCTCGAGGGGGAGAAGGCCGCTTTGTCGTTCAGTCGCCGCGCATTGCTGAAATCGTTATCCAGGACCGCTCTCGTGCTTTCGCTCGAAGATGTTCTAAGCCTGGCCCGTCCGGCTTTTGGACAGAACCCTTCACAAAAGACAAAGGGGAGCGCACGGCAGTCATACGAGGCGCCTGCGCGTCCGGCCCCCAAAGGACCGCCCTCGCCGGTGACGGGCACGCCAGTGGGTGTGCAGTTTGTAGATGTCGCCAGGGAAGCCGGACTGAACGTGGAGATGGTGTTCGGAGGCGAGCACCGGAACAAGTACCTTCTGGAGACGACAGGTTGCGGAGCAGCCTTCTTCGATTATGACCACGACGACTGGGTAGATATCTTCCTCGTGAACGGGTGGAGACTGGAGGGATTTCCCAAGGGGCATGAGCCCGTCTGTCACCTGTTCAAGAACAATCGAGACGGCACATTCACCGACGTGACAATCAAAGCGGGGCTGGCTCGTTCCGGATGGGGACAGGCGTGTTGCGTTGGGGACTATAACAACGATGGGTGGAACGACCTGTTCGTCAGCTATTACGGCCAGAATTCTCTGTTTCGGAACAACGGAAATGGAACGTTCACCGACGTGACGAAGGAGGCGGGGCTCCTGCAGGACCGGCTGCGTTGGAATTCCGGCTGCACGTTCGTCGATTACGACAAAGACGGACATCTCGACTTATTCGTCGGGAATTACATCGATCTGGACTTGAAGACGACACCGCTTCCAGAAGATGCGAATTGTACATATAAGGGGATCGTGGTTGCATGCGGACCGCCGGGGCTGGAGGGAGGAAAGAACATCCTCTATCACAACAAAGGCGACGGCACTTTTGAAGATGTCAGCGAGAGAGCCGGCATGTGGGGAACGCTCGGGACCTACGCGCTGAGCTGCGGGGCGGCAGATCTGGACAATTCCGGCTGGCCGAATATCTATGTCGCGAATGATTCAACCTCGGCAACGTACTACGTGAACCAGAAAAATGGGACCTTCAAGGATCAGGCAATTGAGGCCGGAGTCGCGTATTCCCCCGACGGAAAACCTCAGGCAGGCATGGGTGTTTCCCTTGGAGACTTCAATCGCGACGGCATGCTGGATATCGTGAAGACAAACTTCGCGGGGGACACAGACTCTCTGTATATGAACCTTGGGGACGGTTCGTTCGATGATCGCACTTATCAGGCGGGTCTCGGTATCAACACACGACTGCTTGGATGGGGCGTGAGTTTCATCGATGTCGACAATGACGGATGGCTGGACATCTTGGTAGCGAACGGGCACGTGTACCCAGAGGTGGATGGGACACAAGTTGATGCCGCTTATGCCGAGAGGAAATATCTCTACCGGAACCTTCGTCAGGGACAGTTCGAGGATGTCAGTTCGCGCGGCGGTACCGGCATCACCGCGGATGCGAAAGCCCGCGGTTTTGCGATAGGCGACTTTGATAATGACGGCGATCTGGATGCAGTGGTGAATTGCGTCAACTCGGTTCCGCAACTGTTGCGATGCGACGAGGCTCCAGGCCAGAACCCGGCGGCAAAACCGAATTGGGTGAAAATCCGTCTCGTGGGAACGAAATCGAACAAGACGGGAATAGGTGCGCGGATCAAAGTTATGGCGCGAACAGGCACCGGGCTCGTGGGAGGCAAAACCGTTCCCGAACTGACGCAGATAGAAGATGTGAGGTCTTGCAACGGTTATTATTCGGCGAGTGATCTCCGGATTCACTTCGGGCTCGGAGAAGCGAAAAAAGTGGATATCGTCGAGATCCGATGGCCCTCAGGTGCTGTGGATACGTTGAGAGATCTGGATGTGAACCGGTTGTATGTGGTTGAAGAAGGCGGAAAGCTTCTGAAGAACGAGATGCTCGTGGCTGCGAAGAGGAAGGGCTAAAAGCAAGCACCGTCCGATAGCTATTCGTTCAAGCTGGAACGGAGAACGATCTAGAAGAGCCGACTCGGCCGATTCTCGTGATCCAAGAGCCAGCGTTTGCGCTCAATGCCGCCACCGTACCCAGTAAGGGATCCATCGGCTCCGATTACCCGGTGGCAAGGCACCACAACCGCCACTGGGTTGTCTCCATTAGCAGAACCGACAGCTCTGACCGCAGCGGGACGACCGATGCGACGAGCGAGTTCACCATACGAGAGTGTGGTTCCGCAAGAGATGTTCCGAAGTTCTCGCCACACATCCCGCTGAAAATCCGTACCACCCGTCTCCACTGAAATTGTTTCAATGGCCGCCAGTTCGCCGGCAAAGTAATGCGAGATGCGCGTGGAGAGACCGGACGGATCCCGCGATGGGGTAAGTGTGAAGCTGTTTTCCCCGTAGACCCGGCGGAGCTGAGCCTCGACCACCTCGGTCTGCTCGGTGAAAAGAGCGGCGCGAAGGCTTCCAGCGAGATCGGCAGCGATCATCATCGGACCGATCGGCGTCGGCAGGAGATCCAGGAGCAGATGAAGAGGGTCTGCCATTCCAAAACGCTTTGCTCCACGATCTTGCTTCACTGGATTCGAATTCTCGCACATCTGAACTCTGAACCCAACGCAGCACGTATCCGGTGGTTGGCAGTTCTCACGACTTGCAGAAGCAATGTCGGTGAAGTATCCGTCGGACCTGTATCCACATCGTCAACACGTCCACTCTGCAGCAAGCAATCGGGGATAGACCGAATGTCATGCTGTAAAGCCTGTCGATCTGACAAAGCTGCGCGTCACGCAATGGCCTGTGGGAAGGACGGGTTCAATGGACGATTGATTCTCGATAATCGCAAAGGACGAGAAGCCCTTAAACCAGGAAAAGAAGCGCTCCTCGAAGTGCTTTCAAAATCAACCATTTGGTGGAGAAGATATCCATTCGAGCGATGGAGTCGGACAGCGCTTTCAGCATCCATTCCAGCGATGGTGGGGTCTTGGCCGAGCCGAAATAATGACATATCGATTCGATAAATTAGCCCTATATTTGTATATTTCACAATATGAACATCTGAGCCACCGAATATTTATCTCGAACTTCCAGGAAGATCGACCATCTCCTAGTCGCTTTGAGGTAAATCGCTTTATATAAATGAATTTGGCGCCTGGAAGTCTTACTCGCAAACCTTAGCTGATATCTCGCGGGAGACAAGTAAAGGTTTCCCCGGATTGATATGTCGATTAAGGGACCTATATGGAAATGTTTTCATAGTTTTACGTTGACAGGGGGTTGCGTGATTCAGTAGTGTTTCGATTTGCTCCGGAGTCTCTAAATTTACAGCTCTCTATTTGTGTTCGGGAGGAGCGGCTCTGGAAAAGTAAAGCCTGTCATCGCGACAGGTGAGTCTTGCAAGCCGACTAGCCGAAGTCGAAATGCCAGCCGGCAGAATCACCATAAGTTAAGAGATCAGAACAAGGCATTCATTTTCAGGAGACCGCATGAACAAGATTTTCCGCACAGCACTCGTGCTGGCAATAGTTGCCTGCGCGAGTTCGCTCCTCATTGTGACGGCCAGTGCACAATCGGTCTATGGATCGATTTTCGGCACTGTTTCCGACAAGAGCGGAGCTGTCATACCGAACGCCACGATTACGGTTACGGACGAAGCTAAAGGCACTCAGGTGACCGTCACATCGAATGGTTCCGGTGACTACAGTGTCCCGCACCTCATCTCAGGCGTATACGACTTGAAAGTCGTCGCGAGCGGCTTCAAGCCTTTCGAGACCAAAGGCATTCAGGTTCTCGTAGACACTGCACCGCGCATCGACCCCACTTTGGATGTGGGCTCTGACACGGGTACCACCGTAGAGGTTAATGCAGAAGCAGTTCCGCAGCTGAAGACAGATAAGTCCGACGTTGCGACTGTTTTCGATTCGGCCGAAGTAGCGAACCTTCCAGTTCCCGACCAGAACTTTACGAATCTTCAACTCCTCGTTCCGGGTGCCCAGAAACTTGGCTGGTCGCATGCCGCATCCGAGAACCCGCAAGCATCGCAGCAGATCATGGTGAATGGCCAGGCCTTCGCCGGCACGGCGTTCGAACTGGACGGTACTGACAACCAGGATCCGATCCTCGGAATCATCGTCATCAATCCGACGATTGACGCCGTGACGGAAACCAAGATCACCACGCAGAACTTCGACGCTGAATTGGGCAAGGCAGTGTCTGCGGTTGTCACAGCGCAGACAAAGTCGGGCACAAACCAGTTCCACGGTAGCGTGTATGACTTCCGTACGAGCAACGCGAATCTTGCACGTGATCCATTCAGCCAGGCGCCCGGCACACTTCCTCCAGGCCTGAAGAATCGATTTGGAGCAACCCTCGGCGGAAGAATCATTCGGGACAAGGCCTTCTTCTTTGGCAACTATGAGGGACAGAGGCAGAAGGTCGGAACATCCACAACCAACACGGTGCCCACCGAACTTCTGATGGAAACAGCGCTCGGAAATATCACCGGACCGAGCGGCATTCCGGGTGCAGACTTCAGCGAATACGCAACCCAGCTTGGCGCGGCGGGAATCATTTACGACAATTCCGGCCCCACGCCTGTTCCGTTTCCGGGCAATGTAATCCCGCGCGCCTATCTGCAGAGAGCCGCTTCCGTACCTGCTCTCAACCTCTTCAAGCAACTCGAGACATATTCGAAGGGCATCCGACTCGGAAGCGCCGGAAACCTGAATGGGCTCGATAGCAACTTCCATGGTTCTGGCACTGGCGGTTTGAACAGCGATCAATGGACAGAGCGCTTGGACTATACGCTCAACGAGCGGATGCACGCATTCGAACGTTTCTCACGCTTTACGGACACGCTGACCGGTAAGACAGAGTTCGGAGCGGCAGGTGGACGTGGCTTCGGAATCGGCGGTTATGCCGGTACTTCGAAGGGCGCCAACGACAGCTTGGCGTCGGGAATGGACATTGCGCTCAGCTCGAAGCTGCTGACGGACTTCCGGCTGGCGTACTACCGTTACAACATCATCACTTCGAAGTTTGATCAGAGTGTGGCTGCCGCGACAAACCTCGGCATCCCGGGATTGAACACTGGCACGTACTTCACCGGCGGATCACCGGGCTATGACATCGGTACACTTCCCGGCGGCAGCACCCAGCCGGTTTTCGGATCTGATCTGAACGTGAACCGTTGCAACTGCCCGTTGACAGAGAAAGAAGACCAGTTCCAGATCGTAAACAACTGGACCTTCCTCCGCGGCAACCACACGTTCAAGGTGGGAGCCGATCTCCGCTACGCTCGCAATCTCAGAGTGCCTTCTGACAACAACCGTACCGGCATCCTGAATGCCAATGCAGATGAGACCTCGAATCCAACGGCTACCACGGCAGGTGGAAACGGGTTTGCGACGTGGCTGCTTGGCGATGTAACGAGCTTCCGGCGCTATGTTTCCTCTTCGACCAATGCCAAGGAGTTCCAGAAGCGTACGTTCTTCTACGGACAGGACACCTGGCGTGCAAACAAGAACTTGACGATCAACCTTGGGCTTCGTTGGGAACTCTATTTCCCAGAGAAGATCAACACCAAGGGAGACGGCGCCCTCCTCAATCTCCAAGACGGATACCTGCACGTCGCCGGCATCGGCCAGACTGGCAGCGACATGGACTGGACGATCGAGAAGAAGAACCTGTTCGCTCCTCGAATTGGCGTTACCTACCAATTGGACGAAAAGACTGTTCTTCGCGCTGGTTATGGCCGCAGCTTCGACATCGGCATTTTCGGCTCGATCTTTGGCCACGCGGCCACTCAGAACCTCCCTGTTCTGGCCAACCAGAACATTAACAACGCAACGTTTAACGCTGTCGCATTCACACTGGATCAGGGCCCGCAGGATCCAACACCGATTGCGGTTCCGACGAATGGATTGCTGCCGAATCCTGGTAGCCAGGTGAACTCCCGCGCTCGTCCCAACCCGCTGCGGTTCCCGGAGATCGATGCGTGGAACCTGGCTGTACAGCATGCTCTCACCCCGACCACTTCGCTGACCGTTGCGTACGTCGGAAACAAGGGCACCTATACGCTCGGTGACTCCAGCGGAAACACAATCAACCCCAATGAAGCGGCTATCAATCTGCCCGGCTCGCTCAGTGTCACTGGACAGTCCCTTCACTACGACCACAACGTTCCCGCGGGAACGATCGCGGCCGATGGTGGAACACAGACCTACAACTTCCTGCGTCGCTACTACGGCGCATCGTTGGCGGCCTGCCGAGACAGTGCCTATACCACTCCGAGCGGAGTCAATCCTGGACAGTGCGGGTGGACGAACGACATCACGTACTACAGCGATAACCTGAACACAAACTTCAATGCTTTGCAGGTTACCCTGCAGCAAAATGCGTGGAAGGGCCTGAACTACACGATGAATTATCAGTGGGCCAGCGCGTTCGCCAACAGTACAACTTATGCCAGCTGGGATCGTCATGCAGGCTATGGCCGCGACAGCAATGTGCGGTTGCAGCAGGTGACATTCTTTGGAACCTACGAGCTGCCGTTCGGGAAGGGCAGGCAGTTTGGATCCGGACTGAACGGTGTTGCGGACCGGATCATCGGTGGATGGCAGCTGTCTGGCACATTTAATCTGGCCGGCGGTCTCCCGTTCACAGTCAACTACAACGAAGCAGGGACGAACTTGCCAGGTGGTTTCTTCAACTTCCCAAGCTATACAGGGTCCGGGAAGATGAAGACAAGTCTGAGTGGGTTCCAACCAAAATCCAGCGGGACCGGCCAAAGAACTTACTATACGAAGCAAACCAGCAACTTGCTTACCGATGGTGGCACTGGAGTTTTCAAGAACCCCGGAGCTGACACAATCGGCAACGTAGGTCGCAACACCTACTTTGGTCCGTCATTCTTCAATGCTGACCTCTCCATCGCGAAAACGGTAACGATCCATGAGAACATCGCCGCGAAGTTCCGGATGGATGCGTTCAACGGATTCAACCACATCAGCCCCGGAAACCCGGGCGGAAACATCGAATCAGACGGTACGATTACTGGCGGCGCAGCCGGCTATCAGCCTCGTCAGTTGGAATTCTCCGCTCGCATTCAGTTCTAGGTGCGAGGAGCCGTATAACCTTGAGGGGAGCTTCGGCTCCCCTCTTTCTTTCTGTGCCGCTGAAGGGCGTAACGCTGCACTTGGGATCGCGCTCAAACACAATGGAAGCTGTACCGAGTTAGACTGAGTCAAACAAGACAGATATGGTTCGAGCGATTGCAGTTTCAGTACTTTGTTTCTCCTTTGCCGCGATTGGATCTCTTTCGCAGGAAGGTGCACCAACATCGAGCGAGAATGCGGCACCAGCAGCGACCTATGAGTCGGCGAAGCAACTCGCGGCAAAAGGACGCCTGGCTGAAGCAATGGCTCAACTCGATAGCTTGGCAGCCCAGATTCCGGAACAAGCTGGCGTCGAACGGTTACGTGGGATGATCTTTTACCAACGCGAGGAGCTGCCGCAAGCTGCCGCAGCATTCGCTAAGGCTGTGGAGCAGGATGCGAACGACCACGAATCGATGGAGATGCAAGGAGTGAGCCTGTTCCGGCAGGGACGGATCCAGGAAGCACTGCCGTTGCTCGAGAAGGCACGAACCGGGGTGCAAGGAACGAATGTAGATCCGAACTATGTATTGGCTCTTTGCTATGCGGACTTGCAGCGGTATGACGATGCGCGCCACGCTTTCGCGATCCAGTATGGGTTCGCACCGGACTCAGCGGAGGCACATCTGCTTGCAGGGAGGCTTTTCCTCCGCCGCGAGCTACGTGACCAGGCAGGTGCGGAGGCGACCAAGGCGCTGGCAGTGAATCCATCTCTGCCGCTCGCACATGAGCTACTCGGAGAGGTGGCGTTGGCCCGAGGTGATGCGGGAGGGGCGATCCTTGAGTTCGAGGCGGAGCGAAAAATCAATCCATTAAATCCGGACCTGTACGATCGGCTCGGGGATGCCTATTTGCGAAGCGGACAGTACACAGAAGCGCAGCAAGCGCTGAACAGGGCTGTGCTACTCGAACCTACATCGACTGGTCCGTATATTCTGCTGGGCGAGACATTTCTGAAGCTCAAGCAGCCGATTCAGGCTCTACAGTATCTCAATCGTGCGCTGAAGATGGATCCATCGAACTATGCAACGCACAACCTAATGGGTCAGGCATACAAAGCGACAGGACAACTTGCTGAAGCGAACCGCGAGTTCAAGACGGTAGTCGAGCTTCAGCACCGGAACGATCCAAAACCAGTGGAGAAGTAAAGCAGTGCGATGGAGCGTGTTTGGATTGAGCGGGATGGCCTCGCTCCTGATTGCGGGCTCTCTTGCAACTGAAGGACAGAAGCCGAAGCTGCCCGCAGATGACTCGATCAGGCGCGCGGATGCAGCGTTTCGGGCTGGAGTCTCAGCCCGTGCATCGGGCAACCTCCAGGTTGCCAGAAGCAAGTTCGCGGAGGTAGTGCGATTGCAACCGCGAATTGCGGAAGGGCATGAAGCTCTGGGAGCAGTGCTGGCAGAGCTGGGTCTGCCTCTGGATGGGGCGAAGGAATTCGAAGCGGCCGCGAAGATCAAGCCAGACGATCCAATGATCGAGAGCAATCTAGCGCTGACGTATGCGCAGGCTGGAGCAACTGCTAAGGCCATTCCACATTTCCAGGCTGCGGAAAGCCTGTCGCACCGGGCAGGCCGCGCGTCGCTGGAACCTTCGTTCTTCGATGCCTATGGACGTGCACTGGCGGAAGCGGGAAGACCTGCGGAGGCCATTCCGCAGTTTGTTGCGGAAGAGGCGTTGACTGGTCCGAGAGCGGAGATCGATGACGCGATCGGGACACTCTATGCGCAGCAGAGCAAGTGGGACGAGGCTCAACAGAGATTCAAACATGCTCTGGCATTGGATGAAGCATATGTGAAGGCGCGTGTTCATCTATCGATGGTTCTGCGAACACAGAAGAACTTGCAGGGCGCATTAGACACGCTTGCGCCGGCGATGGGTCTGAATCCGCCAAATGCCGAGGTGTTGCTGGAGGCTGGGCGAGCGCTGGGAGCAGCGGGCAAAGACGAAGATGCGTTGCAGCAGTTCGAGTCGGCGCTGAAGTCCAATCCGAAGTTGCCAGGCGTGCAGCTTGAGATGGCGATGACGCTGCAGAGGCTCGGACGGCAGCAGGAAGCTGTTCCGTGGTTTCAGCAGGCGATTGAACGAGAGCCGAAGAACGAGATGGCGCTGACGAATCTGGGTCTGGCGCTGACGTTGACCGGCAAGGGCAAGGAAGCGCTGGAGTATTTCAAGCGCGCGTTGGCAGAGAATCCCAAAGACGCAGTGGTTTACAAAGACCTGGGTGTTTGTCACATTCAGCTGTCGGCATTCGATGAGGCGATCGAAGATTTCAAGAAAGCATTGGCTCTGCAGCCAGATGATCCGCAGCTTCACTACGATCTCGGACTGGCATACAAGTTCAAAGACCAAACGGATGAGGCAGTTGCGGAGCTGAGCAAGGCAGGAGAAATGGATCCGAAGCTGCAGGATCCGCCCTATACGCTGGGCATTTTGTACATGCAGCTCGGGCGCCTGGATGATGCGGTGACTGAGTTGAAGAAGGCCGTGGCTCTGCGGCCGGAGAATGGCGATGCGTGGGCGATCCTCGGAAGCACGCTGAAGCAGGATTCGCGTTTGCCGGAGGCGACACAGGCGTTGAAGCAGGCGATTACGCTTCAGCCCGGACAGCCCGGAGCGCGCGTGACTCTGGCGGGAGTGCTGGCGGAGCAGGCTGGAAATCTGAGCCAGCAGGCAGATGCTGCGGAAGCGGCGGGAAATCACGGGAAAGCGGAGGCGCTGCGCACGCAAATGAAGCAGCTTCGCAGTGAGGCCGCTGATTATCGGAAGGAAGCGGCGGAGTTGTCGCGGGCAGCCGTGAGCAGGCAGAAAGCGAGCTTCGCGCTGAATGCGGGAAACCAGCAGATGCTGCGCGGTGATGTAGCGGGCGCGATCGGGCGGTATCAGGAGGCAGTTGTGGCGGATCCTTCGTTTGTCGACGCTCACACGCAGCTCGCGATTGCGTATGACCGGCAAGGGCGCTCGGATGAGGCTCGAGCGGAGCGCGCCAAAGCGGCAGAACTGGGCAAGACGCAGTAGAATTCTCGTTCACAATCTGGACGGGCTTTGGGGGCCTAATGAGAGACATGATGTCGTCGCTGCGCACAATCGTGCGCAGGTTTGGAGCGTATCGCTGGTTAGTGCTGGTGTCGCTGTTTGCCGCTTGTGGGGCTGGGGTGGCACAGCAGAGATGGACGGAGGCGCAGGCGAACGAGTGGTACGCGAAGCAGGCATGGCCAGTGGGCGCGAACTTTCTGCCGTCGACGGCGATCAATGAGCTGGAGATGTGGCAGGCAGAGACGTTCGACGAGGCGACGATCGACCGCGAGCTGGGATGGGCCGAGGCTGCGGGGATGAATACGATGCGGGTATTCCTGCACAACTTGCTGTGGGAGCAAGATGCGAAGGGATTCCAAAAGAGGATGGATCGGTTCTTGGCGATTGCGGCGAAGCATCATATTCGGCCGATGTTTGTGCTGTTCGATTCGTGTTGGGATCCGAAGCCGAAGTTGGGTCCGCAGCATCCGCCGATCCCGGGAGTGCACAACTCGGGTTGGGTGCAGGCTCCAGGCGCGGCGATTCTGGCGGATGCGGCGCAGTTTCCGCAGCTCGAGAAGTATGTTGAGGGTGCTGTAGGGGCGTTTGCAAAGGATGATCGCATTCTTGCCTGGGATTTGTGGAACGAGCCGGATAACGGGAACGATTCGTCGTACCTGAAGGGCGAGCCGAAGAACAAGAATGAGATTATCGCCGGATTGCTTCCGCAGGTGTTTGCCTGGGCGCGATCGGCGCATCCGACGCAGCCACTTACGAGCGGCGTGTGGCACGGCGATTGGACATCAGAGGCAACGATGACACCAGTGGGCAAGATCCAGGTTGAGCAGTCAGACGTGATCAGCTTTCACAACTACGGGTGGCCGGAAGACTTCGAGGCGCATGTGAAGATGCTGCTGCCTTATCATCGGCCAGTGATCTGCACGGAGTACATGGCGCGGAATATCGGAAGCACGTTCGACACGATTCTGCCCCTGGCGAAGAAGTATCACGTCGGAGCAATCAACTGGGGGCTGGTCGCAGGCAAGAGCCAGACGTGGATTCCGTGGGACTCATGGCAGCGGCCGTATGTTTCTGATCAGCCGGCGGTATGGCAGCACGACGTGTTCCGGGTGGATGGAACGCCGTATCGTGCGCGGGAGGTTGAGGTGCTGCGGGAGATGACGAAGGGGAGTTTCTAGCAGCGAAAGAGAGTCAACCCACATCTTAAAAGTGAGATCCATCGCTGCGCTCTGGATAGGTTATGTGCCCATGGCAGTCAGGTCGAGAACTGGAGCGGCCAGATGAGATGTGGCCGCTCTCGGCGCCAAGACGATATCTTGAACGACGGGCACAGCTCCATTACCTCGGAGCCGGCCCGAGAGATACGATGTCGCAGCGCGACATAATCTGCTGGAACTCCGCAACGAATTCCGGCGTGCCCGGTTTCATCCGCTTCATCAGTGCATCAACTGCCGGGAAGAGTTTTTCGAATCCCGCCGGCGCGCCCGATCCAACGAAGTGGACAGGCTTGTTCCCGCGGTTGCCCTGGGCGTGCGGCTTGCCCCTGGGAAGAACGCCAAGCGTTCCGGGACTGAGTTCATGCCACCTCTCGTCAATGTAGATGGAGAGCACTCCTTCAATCACGTAGACCTGCTCGTCAGTGTTTGGGTGGTAGTGGAGACTGGTCATGAACCCGGGATCTTCGCGAAAGCGACCGCAGAACCATGCTCCATTCGTACTTTCTCCCGTGGCCAGGAGATGAGCCTCGCCACCCCCGAGCATCTTGTAGGCCTGTGCCTCTTCAGGCGTGATGATCATTTGGAGCGGAGCCGGTCGGTGATCGGTGGAATTCATGGCGAAGACCTCCTTAGAAGGTGTGGCGATTGCGGCAAGCGTTGAGAGCTCTAGAAACATTCGTCGATGCATCCTGGATCCCTTTGTTTTCAGGTTGATTGGTTCAATGTTGTTACTTGGACATGTGCGCAATTACTGGAGTGTCAGCGGGCAGCGACGGTGCGTCCGGCGATTGCCGCAGAGCTAAAACTTTGCCGTGACGGCTGGATCTAAAGATCGGGCGCGGTCTGAGACTTCGTGAATGCGGTCTCGACCTGACGACCTAGAAGAAGCCCTCGATACGCGAATTCCTCTCGCCGCAACGCGTCGAGGTACGATGGCAGAGCCTGTCGGGTCAGCGTTCCTCCGTGCATAGAGTGGACCCAGTCGAGATCGAGCGCTGCAACGCGATCCACAACCCGACGGACGGGAGCTTCGTGGGCGAAGATTCCAACCTGCCGGTAGACCTCGCACATCGGGCCAGACAGGTTTTCTGTGACTACCGACGGCTGATCACCGGGTTGAAGGAAAAGGTCGGACGGGAAGAGACTTCTGGTCGACTCTTCGACGACCATCATCGAGTCCCAATGATGCACATGTGGCGTCTCGAGAAACCTCAGCGTGTGGCGTCCGAGAGCCAAGGTCTGTCCGTCCTCGAAACCGCGCACACGATCTGTGATGCCGAACCCGCGCGCGTTTAGCTGGATCGAGAGAGCCGAGCCGACGAGCTCGGCCTCAGGCGCAGCCTGCATGAAGCGGTCCATTCCGCCATTCTCGTCACCTTCCCAGTGCAACAGCGCCACGTAAGCGAGGGTCGAAGGATCGATGACCTGCGCCACCGCCTTTCTCACGTTTTCGTAGGCGGCGAACTCCCCTGTATGAATCAGCGCCGGCCGCTCGTCGACGATGAGGAACTGGTTGAATGTGATACCGAATGCCGGCACCCAGGTGGAAATGCGGTGAATACCACCGGCGATGTGATCGATACGTGTGTCCATGTGAACCACTCTCTTTGGCCGTCTATTGGCGGTGAATGAATGCGTGTCAGAATAGTCGGTGCAAACTCTGGGCGGCCTTCAAAAGTCCTTGACCTCGAAGACCTCGGCTATGCACACACGCGGGTTGTGCATGACCGCGCTCCCCGCTCCGCTCCAGAGACGTTGCATGGTGTTGAGAAATGCTTCGGCCTCACCTAGGTTTGTGAATTCCAAGTCGATCATCACGTAATCAGGCTGGTTGACCGGTCGAGAGATCTGGTAACGGCGAACACCGGAGCCTTTGCGGTCGGCAGGATCGCTGTCGAAAGCCCGTTTCCATTTCTCAAAATCCGGCACAGTATGTTCTATTCGCACGACGGGCATCGAGTACCTCTGGGAAGACTTGCGCCTGATGGACTGCAATTCTCCGCATGTAAGATGTCGGGATTTAGAAATCCCAAGGCCCTTTTTGTTCTAAGTCACTTGCAATTTGCAAGTGACTACGACCGTATCATGGTCACTTGCAATTTACAAGTCAGTGGGAATCTAATGGGTGTTGTGACTTGCAATGAGCAAGTGACTGGGGGCAATTATGAAGTCGTCAGCCGTCAGCTCCGCTCCGTCGCGCCGCTCCCCGTGCGCAGTTGCCTGTTCGCTCGATCTGCTGGGAGACAAGTGGTCGCTCCTTGTGGTGCGCGATCTTCTCCGTGGCAAGAGCACGTTCAAGGAACTCGCCGAATCGCCCGAGGGCATCCCGACCAACCTGCTGGCCGACCGTCTGAAGCGGCTACAGAACGCGGGGATCGTTGTAGCCTCGAGATACGAGGAGCGACCGCCACGTTATGCCTACGTCTTGAGCGACAAAGGCCGCGAGCTCGGGGCCATCTTGAGCGCTTTTGTGCAATGGGGGAAGAAACACATCCCCGGTACACGAGTGTTGGGACGCGTTGTCAAGGATTGAACAAGGATAGGAAGCCGACGAGACATCCCTCGCTTGCCGGTCGATTTTCGCGTCTCGATGCAGGTTTTATTTTCCCTCGATTTTTTTAGTTAATACATGGTCTTGAAGTTACGTGAACCGACTTCAGGCCCTCGCCGGATAGTTGACGGCGAATTCCTGACTCTGGGCTACCAATTCCCGGATCAGACATTCTGTGGATGAGTCCATGTCCGGCATCGTGGAATGCCGATGAGAGGCGCTGAACACGGCGGGCGTTTTGTCTGAACTGGATGAGGCTACACGCGCTGCTACCCGCCCGGAGGGCTGCCAAGCGGGGAACTGGGGTTCAGGGACTGCGGGCATGTTTGTGTCGCTGGCGGGCTGCGGTATCTCAGATTCGAGGAGGTCCTCTGTCTCGAGCTCATTCACAATCCGGCTGACGAGCTTGATGCCGGAGAGCAGCGTCTCGGCAAAGGAGAGCTTGATTCTTCCCTCTGCGAGGGCGTGAATGACTTCATCGAGAGCGAGAAGGATGGAGTACTTGTCCCGGAGGGGCGGCGGAAGAACATGGGATTCGCTTTCGCGAGATTCCTCATGGACAGGGCGGGAGGGCGCTGCGGGTCGTGGTGGCGACAGAAGCTAGAGCCGTTCATCGCGGGTGCGTTGCAGGACTTGCCGTTTTGGAGCGATTGAGTGCAGTTGGGTGACATGGGTTTCTCCTTTTTAGCGGCGTTGGCGGCGCTGCGCGCCTGTTCGCGTCGCTTCGCGACGTTCGCGAGATTCTGCCCCCGCGAAGGTTTTGGTATCCGAGGTCTCAAAAGCAAGACCCTTCGAGATCGCTCCGGGGCACGCGGCCTAGCTAAGGCGGATTGAACAGCGATTTCGATAGAGTGTTGAGTAACAGACAAGTTTGCGCTCTTGGAGGCAAATAGCCTGCAAAACGGGCGAGATGAATTTACGAAGTGGAATGAAAGACTTAGGCCTGACTTTGAATCGCGGGATGTTGACCGATTGTTATGCGCCGGTTGCGGATGGAAATCGAAACTAATTTGATGAAAGGAAGCTAGATTGTTTGAGATGAATCCCAGTATCCGACTCGACGGGTGTGGCCCGATCCTCTGTGCAAACCTCTTGCGTGTAGTCGATCAGAAGCTCCTGGAATTACTCCGCTCGCTCACCGTGGCAGAGTGGGATCTGCAAACCTTTGCGCCACGGTGGAAAGTTCGGGATGTCGCGGCCCACCTCCTGGATACAGCTCTGCGCAAGCTATCGTTGGTTCGCGATTGCTGCTTTGTCGAAAACATCAATCCTCGATCGCCCCAAGAAGTGATCGCTCTTGTGAATCGACTGAACGAAGAAGGTGTCAAGGTATACCGCCGCCTGAGCCCGTCTGTTCTGGTCAACCTCATGGCAATCGCCTGCGCGGAATCGGCGGACTTCCATGAGTCGCTCGATCCCTTTGCCAGAGCCACATTCAATGTCAGTTGGGCGGGTGAAGAGGTGTCTCTCAACTGGTTCGACACCGCCCGCGAATTGACGGAGCGCTGGCACCATCAACAGCAGATTCGAGTGGCTACGAAGCGGCCAGGCATTATGACCCGGGAACTTTACCATCCGGTGCTGGATTGCTTTGTGCGCGGCTTGCCACATACGTACCGGCAGCTCGATGCTCCGGTGGGTACGAGCCTGCTCCTAGAGGTTTCGGGCGAAAGCGGAGGAAGATGGGCTTTCTCAAAGGGTGTCGATAGCTGGGGTTTCCTAAGCACGTACCCGGAACGAATCGATTGCAGAGTTACTGTGCCGGAGGAGATTGCCTGGCGCATGTTTACGAAAGGCATTCCTCGGGATTCAGTTCTTCAACAAGTAAAGATTGAGGGGAACGAAGCTCTGGCTGTCGGCGTTCTTCAGCTCACGGCGATCGTCGGCTGATGTCCTCGTGAGTTATGGCGCGGCGACTCGTGGCTGAATCAGATCCCAGAGGTTGCCATAGAGATCTTCAAAGACAGCGACCGTGCCGTACGACTCCTCCACTGGTGATCGGCGAAAGACCACACCTTTGCGGGAGAGTGCATGGTAATCACGCCAGAAATCATCCGTGTTCAGAAAAAGAAACACGCGACCACCTGTCTGGTTTCCGAGCCTCGAAGTCTGCTCGGAGCTTACGGCGCGCGCCAGAAGCAGACTGAAATTCGTGGATTCGGCGGGCGCGACTCGGACCCACCTTTTGGTGTCAGTTAGCACCGTATCTTCAACCAGGCGAAAGCCAAGAATCCCGCAATACCAGTTGATCGCCTCGTCGTACTCCCGCACGATGATGGCCACGCTGGTAATATGCTGGCTCACAACTGGTTCACCTCGCTCGTGATCTCCACTTCTGCTGATTCTTTAACGAATGCAGACTGAAACGTGTTGCAGAGTTGCGTCAGGCACTCAGTGCGGATGGGTTCAGTTTTTCGGTGGCTTTGGTTTGTTCCCAGGTGTTCCATTCTTCCACGAGCTTGCCGTCGACGATGCGAGCGATGTTGATACCCAGCAGCGTAAGGGGTTCTCCCGTTTCTCTTATATGGACGTTGGCGGTCATACGGGTAACGACCTTCTCGCCGTCGACCAGCTGATCCTCAATGCGAAAAGAGTCCCTGGTGTAGATGAAGAGGTTGTGGAAGTAGAGGATGCTTTGACGGAGCCCTTCCAGATCGCGGTCGCCCGCTGACGGGTGCCCGACATAGTTGGGCGCCACAATTTCGTCCAGCGCCGAAACGTCTACGGCGGCATAGAGGTCAACTAGTTTTCGAAAGACCGCTTTCCTGGACTCGGGGGAATCTTGCGTCATGGCGTTGTGCATGGCGATTTCCTCTCACGTTAGCAAATCTTGACTCCTAAGACCATAACGCGCGGACGGTATGCGGAGAGTTCTGTCGCCCCTCCGGGGCTTGACTTCACCTTTGCGATCCTACCCAGGAGTGCGCCGCTGTGCGGCTTCTCCTGGGCTATCTTCGACCGTCCTTTCGGGGCTGTTGTTCGGGATTCAGAGGCTGGATTGGGTGGGCTTCCAGTTGAGCCAGTGGAGGATCCATTGCCAGGTTGCGTCCTGGGTGTGGGGTGAGGGGGGCGGCGGCGGGAGCTGTGCGGCGGGGAAGGTGACGGGCTTGTTGCGGTAGGTGTCGGCTAGTTGTCTAAAGACGCGGCCGGCGGGTTTGACTTTGCCGTCGTTGGTAAGAAGGCCGAGGGTGTACTCGAGCGGGTTGAAGTCGTATCTGCGGTCGACGTCGTGGCTATCCCAGTAGGTAAACCAACTCACTCCCTGCTCGATGGCGGCGCCAACGGCCTGGTTGAGCCACGAGGCCTGCTCGGCGTCTGAGAGTTTCTGGATGCAGGTGTTGAATTCGCCGGCGAAGATGGGCTTTTGCTGCGTGCCGGCGTAGGAGCGGATGAGGGCGGCCATGGCGGCGAGGAGCTTGACGCTGGGCGGGTCCATGGGGCCGCCGTATTTGAGGGCGCCGGTCCACCAGGGATAGCAATGCATCACGGGAAACTTCTGGGAGGCGAGGGCCTTCGGCGAGAAGGTGGTGTCGCGGAACCAGGGGTTGTGGTCGACGCCGTTGACGTGGAGGCGGTTGGGAAGCGTGGAGTTCATGAGGGCGAAGGTGCGGTCCATCCAGGCGTCACCGGTGGGCGGATCGGTGCTCCAGCAGGTGTTGATCTCGTTGCCCATGTCGTAGCCGATGACGTTGGGGTGCGGGGCGAGGGTGCGGCTGAGCTCGTGAATGAAAAGGGCCTGGGCGTCGAGCATGACGCGGTCGGTGAAGAAGTTGTCGGAGAGGCGGTTGAAGGGCGGAAGGAAGTACCAGCCGCTGAGCTGTCCGGTGAAGACGGTGACGAGGGCGTCGAGGTGGCGTTCGGCCATGAGGGTGACGAGCTGATCGAGGCGCTCGAGGTGCGCAGGGCTGACCCACTTGGGGTTGGGCTGGAAGAAGGGCCAGATGAGAAGGATGCGCAGGTGGTCGGCGCCGAGGGCGGCGATGGCGTCGAGGTCGCGACGGATGGGGTCGGGGTTCCAGTCGTTCCAGCAGAACCACCAGTTGTGGGAAGGGGTGTAGTTGACGCCGAAGCGGTGCCGTGTGAGGTCGAGGCTGTGCGGGTCGGGTGATGCTTCGGAAGCGACAGCTTTTGCGATGGGGCTGGAGGCGGCGATGGTTGCGGCGGAGGCGGAGAGGAAATGGCGTCGGTTCATAATCGGTTATCCCGGATTGTGACAGGAAAGAGTAACCGACGCGGGAGATGCGGTCCAGTGCGGGTGAGGAGCTAAGTGCTGATTAGAACCAAGTCTTGCTTCCTGTAGCGATCTGCCGTATGACGCCATTGGGTATTTGTCGCCGACTCGGGAATCGACGAAATTCAGGGCGAAGGCCTAAAAGCAACTGCAGGTTCCTCCACTCCGCTTTGCTCCGGACGGAATGACAGGTTGTATGGATCAGCAGCGATGTCACTCTTTCGGAAACAGTGACCGCGGCAAATTCACAGCGTTTGCGACCTAGAATGAGGTGTGCGCAAAGTATTGTTAGCGGTTGTTCTGCTGGTGATTGGGTTGCCGGTCGTGGTGGTGTTGGCGCGTTCGGCGAGGCCTCAACTGGAACTGACGACGGACGTGAAGACGATTGGGCAGGCTACGCCCGTGCAAGTGCACGTGACGGATCCGCGCGGGATCAGGAGCGCTTCGGCGGCGATCGTGCAGAACGGGCAAACTTTCATGGTGTGGCAACTGCAGCAGCCGGTGAAGGCGAAGGAAACGACGTGGAACTTTACGGCGGGTGTGCGGACGACTGCGCTGCTGAAGGATGGTCCGGCGAAGCTGATTGTTGAGGCGAAGTCGGCGGACTTGCTGCGCAAGTCGGCGAAGGTGGAGCGCGATGTGACGGTGGTGACGCGGCCGCCGTCGGTGAGCGTGGACTCGGAGCAGCACTATATCTATATCGGCATGGCGGACCTGGCGACGTTTGACGTGTCGGGCGCATATACGGCGGCGGGCGTGCGAGTGGGCGACCAGTCGTTCCGGGCGTGGCCGATGCCGGGCGGGAAGCCGGGAATGTTCGCGCTATACGCCTTTGCGTGGAACATGCCGCAAACGACGGTTCCGGTGGTTTTTGCCGCGAACGGCGCGGGGAACGATGTGACGAGCCCGCTGACGGTGATTTTCCCAAAGAAGGAGCAGCCGCATTACACGGTGCATCAACTGCAGATCAGCGATCAGTTCATGCAGAAGGTGGTCGGCGAGCTCGATCCAAATGGGACGGGCGACGTGGTGTCGCGGTTTGTGAAGATCAATAACGAGATGCGGAAGTCGAATAACAAGACGCTGTCGGATCTGCGGTTGAAGACGGTGGATCACTTCCTGTTTTCGCAGCCGTTCCAGAGGCAGTCGCACTCGGCCGCGGAAGCGACGTTTGCGGATCTGCGGCACTACATCTACCAGGGAAAAGAGATTGATCAGCAGGTGCATCTCGGGTACGACCTGGCGGTGACGCAGCATGTGGGCGTGGAGGCGTCGAATGACGGCCGCGTTGTATGGGCGGCGCCGCTGGGGATCTACGGGAATTGCATCGTCGTGGATCATGGGTATGGCTTGCAGACGATTTATGGGCACCTGAGCCATATAGCCGTGCATGAAGGTGACGAAGTGAAGCGCGGGCAAGTGATGGGGCAGAGCGGGATGACGGGGATGGCCGGCGGGGATCATATTCACTTCGCGATGCAGCTGGATGGGGTGCAGATCGATCCGAAAGAGTGGTGGGATCCGCATTGGATTCAGGACCATGTGGCTCGGCGGGTGGAACTGACGGGGTTCAGGCCGTAGGGCGGCCCTCTGGGGCGCAGGGTTAGCTTGGCGGTTCGAGACCCCGGGGTTTCCACCCTGGGCTATTCTCGGCTTCTCCCTCCGGGAGATGGCGGCGCCGAAACGAAGCTCATGATCTTGTTGTGCCGCGCACAATGATGCGGTGTAGCGAGGGTTTTGTCATAGCGAGTTGAGCATTGGGAATGCTATGCTTTCGCGCTATGAAGTCGAGGCTGTTCGCTGCACTCGCTTGTTGTATTTTTGCCGCTTCACCTGGGACCGGAAAACAAAGTTACGCACAGACGGCTGATCCGAATATCGCCTCGCTCGAGGCCAGACACTCTCCGGATTGGCTGAAATCGGGAACGGTATACCAGGTGTTCGTGCGCTCGTTCTCGCCTGCGGGCGATTTGAACGGCGTGACCGCGCGTCTTGACGATCTGAAGAAGCTGGGCGTGAACATTGTCTGGCTGATGCCGATACATCCCGACGGGCAATTAAAGAAGAAGGGATCGCTGGGGAGCCCGTATGCGGTGCGGGATTACTATGCGATCGATCCGGCGGTGGGGACGAAGGATGATATGCATCGGCTTGTGCAGGAAGCGCACAGGCGGCAGATGAAGGTCATTATCGACATGGTGGCGAATCATACGGCGTGGGACAGCGTGATGATGGTGCACCCGGAGTTCTACCGCAAAGGGAAAGATGGGCAGATCACGTCTCCGTACGACTGGACGGACGTGGCCGCGCTGAATTATTCGAACGCGAAACTGCGCCGGTATATGACGGACATGCTGCTGTTCTGGATCAAAGACTTCGATCTGGATGGATTCCGGTGCGATGCGGCGGGCGAAGTGCCGACGGATTTCTGGGAGTCAGCACGCAAGGAGCTTGAGCAGGCGAAGCCGGACATCATGATGCTGGCTGAGGCGCAAAAGCCAGAGCTGCTGCGAAGCGCGTTCGATATGGATTACGCATGGCCGATGATGCATGCGGTGGACGACGTAGTGATGAATGGCAATCCGGCGACGGAGATTCGGGAGACGTTTGAGCAACAGGAGAAGTTGTTCCCCAAAGGCGCGCTGCACTTGCGAATGAGCGACGATCATGACGAGCTGCGGGCTGTGACGCGGTACGGATTTCCCGGAGCGATTGCGGCGTCGGTGCTGATGTTTACGCTGGACGGGGCGCCGCTGATCTACAACGGCATGGAAGTAGGAGATTCGACGCAGTCGAGGGCGCCAGCGCTGTTTGAGCCCCAGAAAATCTTCTGGCAGGCGGGGGAGTGGCACCCGGAGTATCTGAAGTTCTACACGAAAATGGATGCGTTGAGGCACGAACACGCTGCACTTCAGCAAGGTGCAACTGTATGGTTGCATAACAGCGATGAACAGCACGTGGTGACCTATTTGCGCAAATCCGGCGGCGAGGAATTCCTGGTCGCAGTGAACCTGTCGAGCACACCGTTCCGAGGAATCGTTGAGGCGAGCGGGAATTGGAAAGAGATCGACCTTGCCGCCTCGAAGCGAGAATCTGATGCTCTTCCGTTTGTGTCTCTGAGCGCATTCGAGGCTCGTATCTTCGAGAAGCAGAGCCAGTAGGAATATTTGATGAGTACATCGCAGACTGCAGCGGCTGGAACGGCCGTCACATTTCGAAAGCCGGAGCGGAGCTTCTGGCAGATCTGGAATATGAGTTTCGGGTTTCTCGGCATCCAGTTTGGCTGGGGACTGCAGATGGCGAATATGAGCGCCATCTACGAATACCTGGGTGCGCGGGCCGACCAGATTCCAATTTTGTGGCTGGCAGCGCCGCTTACGGGGATGATTGTGCAGCCGCTGATCGGTCATGCCAGCGATCACACCTGGGGCAGGCTCGGCAGACGCAGGCCATATTTTCTGACAGGCGCGATTCTGAGCACGCTGATGTTGATCCTGATGCCGAATGCTTCAGCGCTGTGGATGGCGGCAGGGCTGCTCTGGATTCTGGATGCTTCGATCAACGTGAGTATGGAGCCGTTTCGCGCGTTTGTCGCGGATATTCTGCCGGAAGGTCAGCGGACTGCGGGTTTCGCCATGCAGAGCATGTTCATCGGGCTCGGCGCAGTGGTGGCGTCAGCGCTACCGTACATCCTGTCTAATTTCTTTCATCTTCAGCAAGCAGTTGGAGACACGCGCGCTGTGCCCACAGTGGTGAGGATCTCGTTCTATGTGGGTGCTGTGGCCTTTATTGGCGCGGTGCTATGGACGATTGTGACGACTAAGGAATATCCGCCTCCGGATATCGAGGCATTCCGCAAGGTGAAGACGGAGAAGACGGGATTGTCTGCGAATGCCCGGGAGATTATGGCTGCTATCCGGGAGATGCCGGAGACGATGCGCAAGCTTGGCCCGGTGCAGTTTTGCACATGGATGGGGCTGTTCTGCATGTGGCTCTATTTTCCGGTTGCCGTAGCTCATAACGTGTTTGGCGCAAACGATACGAAGTCGCCGCAGTACCAGGCGGGAGTGGAGTGGGGCGGGAACTGTTTTGCCGTTTACTCGATCGTGTGCTTCATATTCTCGTTCGCGCTGCCTGGGATGGCACGAAAGTTAGGCAGGAAACATACTCACTCAATCTGCTTGCTGATCGGTGCTCTCGGGCTGATATCGGTGGTGGTGATTCACAATAAGTGGTTGCTGCTTCTTACGATGGTAGGCGTGGGAATTGCGTGGGCGAGCACGCTTTCAATGCCTTATGCAGTGCTGGCTGCTTCGATACCGCCGGCGCGGACGGGCGTTTACATGGGGATCTTCAACTTCTTCATTGTGACGCCGGAGATATTGGCTTCGCTGTTCTTCGGGTGGATCATGATTCATCTACTCGGCAACAATCGGATCTACGCGATTATTGCGGGTGGCGTGTTCATGCTGATCGCGGCACTGCTGATGCAGCGGGTGAGGGATCCGCAGACGTTGAGCATACAAGACGCGTAGGGCGGGTCAGTCTGGGAGTTGGCTGCGACCTGGGTGCGCCGCTTTCGCGAGAATTTCATGCAGCATGCGAACGCCATCCGTCAACGCGGCAGGGCCAGGCTGAAGAATGAGGGACGATGGAATCTCATGGATCTGGCCTGTGCGGATTGCTGCGATCTGATCAGATCCCGGTCGCGCGAGAACTTCATTCCAGTTCACCTTCATGCCGCACCATGAGGCGAAGATGACATCAGGATTACGCTCGATGACTGCTTGCCAGGATACGACGCGATCTCGCGCCTTTCGACAGGCGCGTAGTTCGCTGAAAACGGGTACGCCTCCTGCGATCTCGACGAGCTCTTCTACCCATTGAATTCCGCTGATCAGGGGATCGTTCCATTCTTCGAAGAAGACGCGCGGCCGGTAAGGGAAGTCCGCTGCATGCGCGGAAATCTTCTGCAGCTCATTCTGCCATGAGGCGATGAGCTCATTTCCTTCCCTCTCCTTTCCGAGAATGCGGGCGATCATGGCCATCGTGTCAAACACCTCAGAGAGGCTGCGCTGATTGCAGTTGATGGCGGTGAGGCCTCGCAGAGAGGCTTCGCGTGCGATCTCTGCCTGCACATCGGAGTAAGTAATCAGCAGATCGGGCTCGAGACTTGCAATTGCTTCGAAATCCGCGTCCCGGAAGGTAGAGACACGCGGTTTGCTGCGCACGGCTTTTGGTCGCGCTGAGAAACCAGACACGCCAACAATGCGATCCTGCTCGCCCAGAAGATAGATGAGTTCAGCGGATTCATCGGAGAGGCAGACGATGCGTCGCGGATAGGAACTCGAGGAAGGGCGCATGAAGCTTACGATAGCATCCAGCGTTCTTTGGAACGCGGCGATGAATCTGCCACTGTTTTTAAACCAACCACGACACTGACCCATAGAAACGTTAGGGAGTGCGGAAATTTGCTGGAGGATCTGCGGATGTTAGCCAGCACATTCATTGCGTTGCTTTGACGGTCATCTCTGTCGAAACATCTATCAGGAGCGAGATGCAGCCTGCGCAGTCGAAGGATGATCCTAATCGAGCCGACGATGTGATCAGCATCATAGCGGCCACAATGGAGCCTGATGCACGCTCTCTCTGCAGCCTGTTCATAGCAGGTGATCGCGGGACCGTGTTCGGAGGAGCTGATGCTCGTGCGCAAGGATTCTCTCAAGGCAGAATTGCAGCAACCGACTACGGCGGCAAGTGCCACTGTTTCATCACGCAGCCGTGTTCCCCTCTCTCGTGCTTCTGATGAATCGGGTCGATTCTTCCCTCGGATTGCGAAGGCGAAGTTCGCTATGTTGTTTTTGATCGCGGCGCCATGGCTGTTCGCTCAGCAAGGAGTACCAGTCACTGGCAAAGCAGAACCTGGAATGCAGCAGCCTTCGAGCGGTGGACAGAGGCCCGTCAGCGGAATGGCAAACGCAGGCCCGCAGGCTGCGCAGTTCGATCGCGAACACCGACCCATTACAGCAGGAGGATTTGTAAAAGAGGGGCCGATCGTTTTTCAAGATGTTGCGGCGCAGGCAGGACTGACGAAGTGGCACCACGTGGCAGGCACCCCAGCCAAGCGCCTGATTCTCGAAGCCAAGGGTCCCGGCCTTTGTCTCCTGGACTATGACAATGATGGCTGGCTCGATATCTACTTCGTCAATGGGTCAACCTATGATGCTCTCGCAGGAAAGGAGCCGCATCCACGCGCAGCGCTCTTTCATAACAATCACGATGGAAGCTTTTCTGATGTAGCGGATAAAGCCGGCGTTGCGAACGAGCGCTGGGGATATGGATGCACGGTTGGGGACTTCGACAACGATGGGTGGCCGGACCTCTATGTAACGAACAACGGCCCGAATCGGCTTTACCGCAACAATCACGATGGCACCTTCGCCGATGTCGCCGAAAAGGCTGCTGTGACAGTGGGAACGTGGTCCACAGGAGCGACCTTTGGTGACTACGATGGAGACGGCTGGCTTGACTTGTTTACCGATGGTTATGCCCGGATCAACCTTGCTGCTCCTCCTGTATCGGGATCGGCTTCCGTTGGTTATGCCGCGTGTTTGTACCGCGGGGTGCAGGTGATGTGCGGGCCTCGCGGATTGCCCGGCGAACACGATCATCTGTTTCGGAATAATGGTGACGGGACATTCACCGATGTCAGCAAGAAACTCGGTGTCGATGATCCCGACGGCTTCTTTGGACTGGGCGTGCTGTTCGCGGATGTGAATAACGACGGAAAGCCGGATCTGCTCGTTGCGAACGACACGTCTCCCAACTACCTCTACGTGAACAAAGGAAACGGGAAGTTTGAAGAGGAGGGCTACCTCAGCGGCTATGCCTTGAATAAGGACGGCCGTGAGATCGCCAACATGGGGATAGCAGCGGGAGACTACGAGAACAACGGTCACCTCTCGGTGGTGAACACCGATTTCGCCGACGACAATAACGTGCTGTTCCAGAACGACGAAACCGGCAATTTTACCGATGTCGGCTGGACTTCCGGGATCGCTCAGCCCTCGGTTCCCTTCGTGAGCTTCGCCGACGGATTTCTCGACTACGATAACGATGGTTGGAAGGATCTCCTAATCGTGAATGGGCATGTCTATCCGGAGGTCGATCAGCATCCGGAATGGGGTCAGAGCTATGCGCAACGCATGCTCCTCCATCGCAATCTGCATAACGGGAAGTTCGAATTAGTTCCCGCAGTAGAAGGAACTGGCCTTGCGGTGGTAACGGTCGGACGTGGCGCAGCATTTGGCGACATCTTCAATGACGGAAAGATCAGCGTGGTGCTCAACAATATGGACGGAGTACCTGTCCTTCTCCGCAACGTGAATGCCGACGCTCATCATTGGGTGGAACTGAAACTCATCGGAGGCGCAAAGAGCCCACGCGACGCGGTGGGAACCACGGTTTACCTCAAAGCAGCGGGCATCCGCCAGCGAGGGGATGTACTGAGCGGCGGAAGCTATCTTTCTTCGAATGACATGCGTGTTCACTTCGGTCTGGCGGATGCCAGCACAGTGGACGATGTAGAAGTTCGCTGGCCAAGCGGGACAGTAGAACACGTGAGGGTGGGAGCAGTGGACAGGATTTTCACGGTCGAAGAAGGAAAAGGAATCACCGGAGAGTTCTGCCCTTCCTGCCATCATTCTGCTTCGTCCGCCAGTGCCGACTCACCGGCACGTTGAGCAAATCCATTACTACTTGCCGATGCAGAAGGTGAGAATACGTCCGGACATCGACAAAATTCCAATGTTTATGCGGGTTCGAAAAGATCGCCGGCAATCGTCCTCTCATCGTGGAAACTCGCTGGAGACTTAAACTGCCGCTCCCTAACGGCATAATATCGTGGAGCCGTCCCGCATGATTTCTCCAATCCGCCTTGCGTTTTCTTGGCGACAAGCCAACATTTCGACACCTATTCTTAAGCGCGTCGTCGACGTTGTGAGCTTTGCCTAGTCAACAGCCTCAATCGCATAGTTGCCTGAAGCCGAGACCTTGTCGATCGACCCAGTTGCCTGCACTGCGGCGTTACGCTGGATGAGCCGATTTAAGTCCCTCTCGGGTCAGCAAATCCAGGACCCTTCTCTTGATCTCTTCCCGTGTCTGTCGAACGGTTTCGATTCCTTGCCCTTTGGGATCGGGTAGAGGCCAGTCGTCACGACGGAGGCCGGGCACGTAGGGGCATTCGTCGCCGCAGCCCATCGTGATCAGCGTGTCTGCGCATTGGGCCAATTCCGCAGTCAGCTTCTGCGGCTTTGGTGAACTAAGGTCAATTCCGACTTCACGCATTGCATCCAGAACGACTGGATGAACGTGTTCGGCGGGCTGGGTGCCTGCCGAGATAGCATGGGCCTTTGCAGGATCTGCGTAGCGATTAAACAGGGCAGCCGACATCTGCGAACGGCCGGCGTTGTGGATACAAGCAAAGATAAAAGTCCGCATTCAGTACGTCCTCAGATGGTCAATGCAATTTGTGTAGCAGTTACTGGCGGCCGATGTCATCAAGGTTGCGTTGCAAAGCCATCTGATCGAGAGACGTAATCGGAAGGCAGAGGAAGAGACTGATTCTCCTATCGAGGATAGAGAAAGCGGTTTTAAAGGCTCGATCAATCTCCTCGAGCGTGCCCTCGACAGCCGCAGGATCAGGAACTCCCCAGTGCGCGGTCAACGGTTGGCCGGGCCAAAGGGGACAAACTTCATTGGCCGCATTGTCGCAAACCGTAAACACAAAATCGAGTTGAGGTGCATCCGGGGTGGAAAACTCATCCCATGA
>Ga0207654_10000071_pt1 | contig 66350 bp, 53 predicted proteins | sample KBSC64metaG_FD_184355 | JGI IMG/M metagenome (GOLD analysis project Ga0207654, IMG submission 184355) | Corn rhizosphere microbial communities from Kellogg Biological Station, Michigan, USA - KBS C6-4 metaG (SPAdes) (version 2) | ecosystem: Host-associated > Plants > Roots > Rhizosphere > Soil...
CCGCCTCTCTCATCACCTCAGTGGCAGCAGCCCAGCAGCGCCCGGCCTCCCCGGCAAAGGAACCCGCGCCCGCCGTCGCTCCGGTACCCAACGACGGCGACGTCCGCTCCACCCAGACCGAACTGACCCGCCTCCTCCGCCTCAGCCCCACCCTCACCACCGTCGTCTCGCACGACCCCTCGCTCCTTTCCAATCAGGAATACGTCGCGCACAATAACCCTCAGCTCGCCGCTTTCCTCTCCGCTCACCCTGAGGTCGCGCGCAACCCCGAGTTCTACCTTTTCTCCCATCTCAAGCATGAAGACGGTCAACCCGACGAAGCCCTTGAGAAAGCTGTATGGCCCGACGTCTATCGCGCCCAGGAGCCTTCTTCGCCCTTCTATCGCATCTGGGACGGCCTGATCCCGCTCCTTGCCTTCGCTTGCGGCCTCGTCGCCATAATCCTCCTCGCCCGCATGTTCATCGAGAACCGCCGCTGGAGCCGCATCTTCAAAATGCAGAGCGATGTCCATGGCCGCCTCATCGAGCGCTTCACCACCAACCAGGAGCTCGCTTCCTATATGCAGACCGACGCCGGCCGCAAGTTCCTCGAAGCGGCGCCTCTCCCCATCGCATTCGAGCAGCACCAGCGCGTTCCCAGCGCTATTGCCCGCATCATTACTCCGCTTCAGACCGGCATCATCATGGTCCTGCTCGGCATCGGCCTCCTTTTGCTCCGACACACCGAGCCTGAGATGAACACGCCGATGCTCTTCTTCGGAACCGTTGTCCTGATGCCCGGAATCGGATTTATCATCTCCGCAGGCGCTTCGTGGTTCCTCGCATCTCGCCTCGGCCTGATGCCGGCTGACGGCTCTAGAAACGAGTCGTCACTCAACGCGGCGTACCGGGACCGGTAGTGATACCAGGTGCCCTCGCCGAAAGAGAGAAAGCAAAGACCCATGTCCTGGGAGTCAATCATTCCGAATGTGCTGGCGGGCGATCCTCAAACGCTCGCCTGCGCTGCGCCCGCCGCGGCGATGGATAACGAGCAGTTCGCCGCCTTCTACGCGCGTTCGGCTCGCTCCCTCTGGGCCTATCTCGCTCGCGTCAGTCGTGATCCTGCTCTCGCCGACGATCTGACCCAGGAAGCCTACGTTCGCTTTCTGTGCGCTGACCACCCCCAGGATGGCGAAGTTGCCGCACGCCGTTATCTCTTCAAAATCGCGACCAATTTGTTGCGCGATCACTGGCGGCGTCCGCAATCCTCATCGATCGATGAAATCCCGGAAGAGATCTTCGCCGCTCAATCCGGCGAAGCACACTCCGACTCTCTTGCTATGCTCGGCCCCGCGATGGCACAGATGCGCCCTCGCGATCGACAACTCCTGTGGCTGGCTTATGCCGAGGGCTATTCGCACCACGAAATTGCTCAGATCACCGGCCTCGGCTCCGCAAGCATTCGTATCCTCCTTTTCCGCGCCCGGCGCAAAATGGCTCAGCTTATCCGTTCCGGAGGTGAAGCATGAGCCCTTTCACCTGTTCTTACGAACGCGAACTCGGCAAGGCCCTCCACGACGGCCGGTGGCCGACGGCATGTCCTGATGAACTCCGCGCCCATGTCTCCTCTTGCCGCAGCTGTTCAGATCTCGTTCTCGTTACCGAGGCGCTTCACGCTTCCCGCCGAAGCGCAACAGATATTGCTCGCCTCGAGCCTCCCGGAGCGATCTGGTGGCGCGCCCAGCTTCGCCGCAGAAACGCGGCTATCGAGAAGATGAGCCGCCCGATTCTGGGCGCGCAGATCTTCGCCCTCGTGATCACATTAGTTGTCGTAGCAGGAATTGCCCTCTGGCAGGCTGAAACCTGGAGCAGCTGGTTTACTGAGCTTCCCAGTGTTCTTCATCTCGACGCACTGATCCCATCCTCGACGCCTCAAGCAGGCATTCTGTGGGTCGTGGTCCCGGTTTTCGCTACCATTGCCGTCCTGAGTGGAATCGTGGTCTATCTCGCTTCAGAGAAGCAATAGACAAGGTGCATCGGACTAGCAGCATCCACTACTAATTCGCAGCACGGACTCTTGCAATCGCCTGCTCAGCCTGCCAGAGATGCCGGCGCTGATGTGCGGCATTCACCACGAAGCTCGACCACACGCTATAGCGAACCCTCGAATCGACCGGCGAGGCCATCTTCACCTCGTCAATTGCTCGGCCGCGGCATCTTCGAAGTGCGGCTACGATCCGCTCCTGGCGGTCCAGAAATTCGTCGATAACCTGATCAATCCTGCCGCACTCACCCGGCTGAAAGGGCGCAGGCGTCCTCGATCGGATACGCGCTGGCGGCTCCAGGATCCAGCAGAGCAGCCGTCCCCAGAAATCAATCCTGTACGGCGCATTCATCTCCGCCTTGCGCGGACCGGCAGTGGCAATTACCTGCTGCCAGACAGGAAAATACGCATCCGCGCTCAGGCTCAAATGCTGGATACATTCCGCGGCCGACCACGCCGTCGGGGACAGCCGCTTGCAACACAAATCCGGCCCGGCCGACTTTACGAGGGATTGAAAGCTTCCGGAAATCGCCGCGAACTGTGCCTCCAGTTCATCCAGCGTGGACGCACGCTTGCCTGCTTCCACCTTCATACCGTGTCCGTATGTGCGATCAGATCCACCATCTGATCCTGTCGGGACACTCGTATCCTTAATTGGATTCTTCATGCGCGCCGTTTACCTGATCTACTTGAGATGCGGCAGATTCTTTCGGGAGCAGTCTCGGTATGCCAACTTATGTGATCCTTCTTCGGGCTGTCAACGTCGGCGGACATGGCAAGCTATCCATGGCTGAGTTTCGAGAAACGCTCTCCGGCCTCCGATTCAAGAACGTTGAAACCTACATCCAGAGCGGCAATGCCGTGATCGAAACCGATGCGTCGGAAACCAGCGTTGCCCAATCGGTCGCGCGTGCTCTCCAAAAACGAGTGGGTGCTCCCGTTGACGTCATCGTCCGGACTCACCAACAACTCGATTCGGTGATCCTAAATAATCCGTTCAGCTCCGAATCAGTCGATGGAACACGCGTTCACGTCGCTTTCCTCTCCGCGCCGGCTGCTCCCACAGCACGCGTTGCTCTTGACGGCATCGTCGAACGTTATCCGCAGCGCAGGGATCGTTATCACCTCGCCGGCAATCACATTTACTTCCACTTTCCCGACGGCGCCGCCGACACCAAGTTCAGCGGTAAGGCTCTGGACAAAGCAATTGGCGCCATCGGCACCGGTCGCAATTGGAACACTGTCCTGAAGCTCCACTCGATGTCAAAACGCTGAAGACTCAGCCGCTGCAAGTACCGCGTCTGCAATATGCGCCGCCTCGGCCGCCGGCCGAACGTCGTGCACACGCACAATCGATGCCCCATGCAGAATGGCCGTAACCAGTGCCGCAATACTGGCCGTCTCGCGCGCATCCACTGGCGCCTGTTTCCCGCCGAACAGATCAGCTAGCGTATGCCCCAGGAATGATTTCCTTGAAACTCCCGCGAGCAGCGGCCTTCCCAACCCAAGCAGCTCCGCCTGCTTCGCGAGCAGCACATAGTTCTCGTCGAACTTCTTGCCAAATCCATAGCCGGGATCGAACACAATTGCCTCCTTCTCGACGCCGGCGCGCACCGCTCGCTCCAGCCTTTCTGCCAGGCCGCGTTGAATTGTGTCCATCAGTGTGCCCGGATCCAGCATTGATTGTTCACGCCACTCATCGGGACGTCCTCGAGTGTGCATCAACACCACGCCGCATTTCCCCTGCGCGCAAACACCTGCCATCTGCTCATCCCAGGCAAATCCGCTGACATCATTGATCACTTCCGCGCCGGCATCCAGAACGGCGCGCGCGGTCGCCGCCTTGTAAGTGTCTACAGAAATCACGGCCTCTGGCCTGGCTTTCAGAATCCCGGCAATGACCGGCAACAGTCTCGCCTGCTCCTCTTCCGCGCTCAACACCCTGTTGTCTGGATCCCCGGCCATCGAACCGGGCTTGGTGCTCTCGGCTCCAAGATCCAGAAGATCCGCTCCCCGTTCGAGTAACCCGAGTCCGTATTCTATTGCCGCTTCAGGCTTGAGAAATCTTCCCCCGTCACTGAACGAATCCGGGGTGACATTGACGACACCCATCACCTGCGTCCGCCTGCCAAGTTCCAGCGTTCGCGTCCGCACCTTCCAATGCGCAATGGGGCGATTGAATACCATCTTTTCGATTCTATGAGCACACGCTGAAAGAAGCCGTCCTGCTAAACTCCCTGCATGTTCCGTTCACGGCGATTGTTCGCGCCCATGTTGGCGCTTTCCCTCGTCCTGCCTGGCGCTCTCGCCGCACAACATCGCCCTGCCCGCGCCGCATCGCGTCCGGCAACTCATTCGGCACCCGCAAAGGGCTCCGTCTCCGAGCGCATTCAGGCAGTCCTCTCCGAGCCTGCGCTCAAACAGACCGATTTCGGAATCAGCGTCACAACGCTTGACGGACAGCCGCTGTACGGCTTGAACGAATCCAGGCTTTTTACTCCTGCTTCAAACGCCAAGCTCGCCACCACCGCTGCTGCCTTCGCGCTCCTTCCCGTCGAGACTCTCACCTGGACCACAAATGTCGTCGCCAATGGCGAGATTGACTCTTCCGGGGTCCTGCACGGTGACATCCTCATCCTTGGCTCGGGCGATCCAACCATCAGCGCCCACCGGTATCCCTACCGTCCTCCCGGCCCTGCCGCCGCCGTTCCCACCGCCGCAAATCCACCCGCGAAATCGCCCACCGGCAAGCCAGAAGCCACACCAGCCCCCCCGGATGCTGAAGCCGAACCGCACGCGATGGAAGCGCTCGATCTCCTCGCTCAGCAGGTCGTTCAGGCGGGAGTTCGCTCTGTCGAAGGCACCGTCGTCGGCGATGACAGCTATTACCTCAACGAGCCTTACGGCACAGCCTGGGCATGGGACGACCTTCAATGGGGCTACGGTGCTCCAATCTCCGCGCTCTCATTCGCCGACAACTCCATAGAACTCACCATCACCGCCGACCCGGAAAAGCCCGGCTCGATGATCGAAGAGTGGACACCCAATGTTCCGTACTACACGCTCCAGAACAACATGACGATCTCCCCTTCCGGCGAGAAACCCCATCCGGGCCTTGAGCGCCGCCCCGGAGCTCTGCTCGTACGCACTTGGGGAACCGCACCGCCTCAGGGTCTCCACGCGCCGCTCGCGATCGAAGATCCCGCCGAGTTCACCGCTGCCGCCTTCAAAGATGCACTGCTGCATCGCGGAGTCCCCGTCAAAGGTGATCCGGCCGCTGCCCATCGTGTTCCTGAAGGAACCGGAGACTTCACCGGGGAGCGTTCTGAGCCGCTCAGACTCGCTCCTCTGGCCCTCACCACCATGGAAGCTCCGATCAACAACCGCCGCTTGCTCGCACACCGGACATCAGTTCCCGTCGCACAGGACATCACCGTCACGAATAAGATCAGCCAGAATCTGCACGCCGAACTTCTCCTTCGCATGCTTGGCAAAGCCTTCGCCAAAGACGGCAGCCTTGCCCAGGGCACGCGCGTCGTCCGTCAGTTCCTCATCGACACCGGAATCCCCGATTCTGATTTTTTCTTCTATGACGGATCCGGCATGAGCATGGACGACCGCATCACCCCGCGCGCCTATACCCGGCTGCTCGCCTACGCCTCTCATCAACACTGGGGCGAAGCCTGGAAGAAGACCTTTCCCATCGCCGGCGTAGACGGCTCCCTCTACACGCGCTTCAGAAACTCCCCGCTCAAAGGAAAGCTCTGGGCCAAGACCGGCACCCTGAACGAAACCAACGCGCTTTCCGGCTACATTCAGGCGAACAGCGGAAAGACAATCGCATTCTCCATCCTCGTCAACGGCCATCGCCCCGGCAGTCAGGCAGAAGTCCCTGCCATCGAAAGAATCTGCGAGGCAATCGCCGCCTCCGAATAGAACGCTCAGCCCTCAGCTTGCTCCCCGCCGCACAAACAGCCTCGCCGCGAGCAGTGTCGACCCGCATCCCATCACTACCAGCACCGTCGCGCTCACCCACAGCTCACTGATCCCCGCCCCGCGCAAGATAATCCCACGCAAAATCTCGATGTAATACGTTGCCGGAATCAGGTGGCTGATTCCCTGAAAGAACGGCGGCATATTCTCAATCAGAAAAATGTACCCCGACAAAAACACCGATGGCAGAATTGTCCCCATCGAAAGTTGAAACGCCTCCGCCTGGGTCCGCGCGCGCGTTGAGATCACAAGACCAATACCCAGCACGGTCAATAAGAACGGAACCGAGAGAACCAGCAGCAACACCACGTTCCCATGCACCGGCACCAGAAACACCGTCCGCATCACCAGCAGAATCGCGCACAACTCAGCAAACGTGAGCGCCCCGTACGGAATCATCTTCCCCAGCATCAGCCCCAGCGGCGCAACGGGCGTCATCGTCAGTTGCTCCAGAGTCCCGCGCTCGCGCTCCCGCACCAGGCTCAGCGCGATCATTAGGATCGCCATCACCTGCAACAGAATCGCAATCAGCCCCGGCACAAAGAAATTCGCCGACCGCGTCGCCGGGTTATAGAGCACGGAGGGACGCACCTCGACCGGCATTCGCCCGCCCGGCAGAACTCGTCCCAGCGACACCTTCAGCGCTACGCCTGTAGCCGTACTCATCGCCTGTCCCGCCACGCTCGAGTCCGATCCGTCCACCAGCACCAGCACCGTCGCCGTCGTTCCATCAAGCAACCTTCTCGCGTAGTCATAGGGAATGCGTATGCCAACCCTCGCGCTTCCCCCGCGCACCGCTTCGTACAGCTGATCCTGTGACTCCGCATACCCTTTCAACTTGAAAACATCTGATCCAGCAAACGCCTCCAGCAGCCGTCGGCTCTCCTGCGTGTGCGACTCATCCAGCACCTCCGTAGGAATCTGCCGCACATTTGTGTCTACCGCAAACCCAAACAGGAAGAGCTGCAACATCGGAATCAGCAGTGCGAAGAACAACGTCCCTGGATCGCGGATAATGTGCAGAAATTCTTTACGGCACACCGGCGTCAGCCCTCGAAACACCCCCATCATCGCTGCGACTCCATAATTCGATATGTCAACGTGACAAACACATCCTCCAGCGATGGCTCAATCGTCTCGATCCTGCTCTCCGGAAGCTCCTTACGCATCTCCGCTACCTGCTCGGTTTCTGCAAGCGCGTGAATCGAGTGCCCGAAAATCGTTGCTTCTCGCACGCCCTTCATATGCCGGATTCCGTCCAGCATCTCCGAAGGATTCGCCACACGAATCTGTATCCGCGACGTCCCCGCGGGATTTGCCTCGGGCAATTTCTGCAACTCCGCTACCGTCCCAATCGCAATCAGCTTCGAGAGGTAGATGTAACCCACACGCCCGCACCGTTCCGCCTCATCCATGTAGTGCGTCGTCACAAAAAACGTCACGCCCTGCCCTGAGAGTTGAAACAGCAGATCCCACAGCGCCCGCCTTGCCACCGGATCGATCCCCGCCGTCGGCTCATCCAGAAACACCACCTGCGGCGAGTGGATGATCGCGCATGCCAGCGCCAGTCTCTGCTTCCACCCTCCAGATAGCTGCCCTGCACGTCGATGCATATACGGCTCGATCCCGGTCAGCGACTGAACCTCGCGCGTCCGCGCCGCGGTCTTCGTCCCATCCAGCCCGTACACCCCCGCATAAAACGCAATGTTCTCTGCCACCGTCAGATCTTCGTACAGGCCGAACTTCTGCGACATATATCCCACATGTCGCCTGATCTCAGCCGCGTCCTTTCGGATATCCATCCCAAGAATGCGTCCCGTACCCTCCGTCGGCTTCAGCAGCCCGCATAGAGCCTTGATGATCGTTGTCTTTCCCGACCCGTTCGGACCCAGAAACCCGAACAGCTCTCCCTTACCGACCTCGAAGCTCACATCGCTTACCGCTGTAAACGCACCGAATCGAATCGTCAGATGATCAGCTGCAATAATCTCCGTCATTGCAGTCGCACCCTCGCCGACATGCCCGACTTGAGCACCTGCTGCGAGTTGTCCACGTACACCTTCACTCCAAATACCTGGTGCTCCCGATCGCTCCTCGTCTGCACATTGCGTGGCAAAAACTCAGCCTGAGAGGCAATCTGCCCCACATGTCCCTCGAAAGCCCGCATGCCGAAACTATCTACCTGCACCGTCGCCCGCTGGCCCACGCGCACATGTGCCAGATCCGTCTCCGGCACATACACCTTCGCCCATAGCTGGGACGACTCAAGCATGGTGATCACGATCCGTCCGGCTGATATCAGATCCCCGGGCCGCACACTCACCACCTCCACGACCGCGTCTGCCGGAGCCGCCAACTCAGCCTCGCGCAAACGTGCATCCAGTTCCGCCACCCTGCCCTTTGCCGCAGACAGCCTTCCCCGCGCCGCTTCGATATCCTCTTTGCGAAATCCCCTGCGCGCGAGTTCTGCCGCTGCCTCGGCCTGGCGATATTTCGCCTCTGCCGCGTTCCGATCCTCCGGCCGGGTACCTGCCTCAAGCAGGCCCAATCTCTGTCGCGCCGACTCCGCTCTTTGCAGAGCCGCATCCCGCTTGTCCCGCGCATCATCGAACTGCTGCCGCGAAATCGTATCTGCAGCAATCAGCTTCTCCATGCGCCCATAGAACACCTGTGCATTCGTCGCATCCGCGAGTGCCGCCTTGTAGTCGGCCTGTGCCTGCTGAATCTCCTGCTTGCGAGGGCCGTTGCGCGCTTCCTCGAATACCGCTGCCTGCGCCTGCGCCGTCGCCTCCGCCTGGGCGATCTCTTCCGGGCGATTCCCTCGCATCATCTTGTCCACTTCGGCCTGTGCCTGCTCCAGGGCGGCTATTGCCTGTGCCCGCTGCGCCTTCAACTCGTCGCACTCAAAACGCACCAGCACCGTTCCGGCTTTTACAACCTGTCCTTCTTCGACTGGAACTTCGATGACCCGGCCGCCAATCTTCGAGCCAATCTGGATCTCCCGCGTCTCTACGGTCCCTGAATACTCAAACCGGCTGCGATGGTTCATCCACGCTGATACGGCCCACACCACCGCGACCACTACCGCCACGACAACTCCCGCAATCGCGATCCGCCGTCTCATGCACCCTCTCCTAACCCTTGCGACGCTTCGCCTCAAAAGGTTTCAAGCCGACAACTCTGCTTGGCAGTGCCCGTTCATCGCACCCCGAGCCAACGAGCACGCAGGCACGTGATCACCAGCAACTGAAACCCGATGACAGATAACCGCTCCCCCACCCGCCCCACTGTGCGCGTCGACACACCTCCTCTCGGCAACCTCTTCGTCTGGCCATCCCCGGCTGTATCATCAAACCTGAGATGCGGATACGGTTATCAAGCCTCCTCTTCGCTCTGCTTGCCTGCGCTGCCCCGGTTCTCTTCACAGCAGGGTGCAAGTCTCTACCCCCGTCAAAACCCTCCTCCGAGTGGACAGCCGAAGAAGCTCGAGGGGCCGCTGTCTTTCAGCAGGCTTGCGCAAAGTGTCACTATCCCACCTCCACTCACGGCCTCCACGGTCCCGGCCTCCAGGCCATCACCAAAATCAAAGCGATGCCGTCCGGCGCCCCGCCCACGGACGAACGCCTAAACGCCGTAATCCTGCACGGCCACGGCACCATGCCCGGCACCGCTCTCGACGACCAGCAACTCCGCGATCTTCTCGCCTACCTCCACACGCTATGACCAACGAGCAATCCGGATCCGAAACACCAGGTACCAATTCATCCGATCCCGCGACTCCGGGCTCTCCTCCACAGCCAAAGCTTCAACTGGTGCCCCTTCCCGGTCTCATCGCCATCGCCCTTTACCTTCTTCTGCTCTCCCTTGTCATCGTGGTCGGTGCCGTCGGGGGACATTATCCAAAGCTCTTCCTCCTGCTGCCCGTCTTCCTCCTCGCAGCCTCCGGCGGTCTGCTGATGCTCCTCCGCTGGGCCTGGGCCATGGCCCTCGCCGCCGTCGTCCTCCTCAGCGGCTACAATCTCTGGCTCTTCGCGCGTTTGCACCTCGCGCCTTCGATCATCCAGGGCCTTCTCAATCTCGTCTTCTTCCTCTACCTCATTCGCACGGAAGTCCGCGAAAAACTCCGCTGACCCGCGTCACGTCCGATCAACAAGCGATCACATTCCCGTGGAGTCCTTCCGATCGCGAATGTTAATCTCGGCCCATGCTTCGAACACTTGGTAAGTCATCTCTTTGCCTTGCTCTAACTCTTGCCGCTGTCGCTCCCCTCGGAGCTGCCCAGACACCTAAAAAGCGCGACATCACTCTCGACGATCTCGCAAAGCTTCAGCACGTCGGACCGCCCGTCCTCTCTCCCGACGGCGAATGGATCCTCTACACCGTCGGCCAGGTGGACACAAAGGAAGATAAGAATCAGACGCATCTCTGGATGGTGAAATGGGATGGCTCCATTCGCCTCCAACTCACCTTCGGAAAAGAGAGCGCCTCCGCACCCAGGTTCAGCCCCGATGGCCGCTACATCAGCTTCATGTCTTCGCGCCCGGGAGCCGCCAAAGGTGATCAGGTCTGGGTCATGGACCGCCGCGGCGGCGAAGCCGAACAACTGACGAACATTTCGGATCAGAACATCCAGGGCTACGCGTGGTCTCCCGACTCGAAGAAGCTTCTCCTCACCCTCCATCCCAAAGCGGAGCCCGATCCCGAAGAAGGCAAGCCGCCCGCTCCGCCAAAGCCCATCGTCATTGACCGCTATCACTTCAAGCAGGACATCCAGGGCTACCTTCGCAACGACGCCTACAACACCCTGTACTTGTGGGATCTCTCCACCAGGAAGGCCGAAAAGTTAACCGCCGGCAAGAATGTGGATGAAAACGAACCTCAATGGTCGCCCGATGGAAAGTGGATCGCCTTCGTAAGCAATCAGGACCCTGAACCCGATCGCACCGATAATCTGGACATCTTCATTGTCGAACCAAAGGCGGGATTCAGCCCCAAAAAACTCACGACGTGGACCGGACCCGACGGAGGTCATCTCGCATGGTCGCCCGATTCCAAATCCATCGCGTACACGCAAGGCGCGAAGATTGACCTGCTCGAGTATTCCCAGGCCAGGCCCGCCCTCGTCACCATAGACGGTAAGGTCTCCTACCCCGCCGCGAAATTCGATCGCAGCGTGAATCACCCATACTTCTCACCCGACGGCCATCTTTTCTATCTCATCGCTGACGATCGCAATGAATATCCGGCAGAGGTCGAGCTGGGTGGCAACGGTATCAAGCGCCTGCTTCCAGATCCGGGCACAGTGATGTCGCTCGATTCGGTCGCTGGCCACACCGCCGTCCTCTTCACGAGCGACGTCGCGCCGCCCGAGATCTACGCCCTCGAAAAGGGTGCTCTCCGCAAACTCACCACCCAGAACGACGCGCTCATCGCCGAACTCAATCTCGTTCCCACAGAAGACATCGCATCCACCGACAAAGAGGGCATCGAGGTCCACGGCCTCCTCACCAGGCCTGCAAGTTTTCAATCCGGATCGCCTGTGCCAACCATCCTCTTCATCCACGGCGGCCCCAACGCGCAGGACTCCCACGGCTTCGACTTCCTCCGCCAGTGGCTCGCAACTAAAGGCTATGCCGAACTCAACGTCAACTACCGCGGCAGCTCCGGTCGCGGGCAGGACTTTGCTAAAGCCATCGCCGCCGATTGGGGCCACTACGAAGTCGAAGACCTCCTCTCTTGTGTCGATAAAGCCGTAGCCCTCGGCGTTGCCGATCCGAATCGCCTCGCCGTCACAGGCTGGAGCTACGGCGGCATCCTCACTGACTACACCGTCGCCACGACCGACCGCTTCAAAGCCGGCATCAGCGGCGCTGGCGTTGCCAATCCCATGTCCTTCTACGGCGTCGACCAGTACATCCTTCAGTACGACAACGAGCTCGGCCCACCGTGGAAGAATCCGCAGCTCTACGCCAAAATGAGCTACCCCTTCCTGCAAATCGATAAGCGTGTGCACACACCCATGCTCTTCATGGGTGGTTCATCTGATTTCAATGTTCCGCTGATTGGCGGCGAGCAGATGTATCAGGCGCTCAAGTCCCTCGGCCGCCCGACAGAACTCATCGTCTACCCCGGCCAGTTCCACGGCTTCACCCGCCCCAGCTTCATCAAAGATCGCTACGAACGCTGGCTAGCCTGGTGGGACAAGTACCTGAAGCCGTCATCAACCCCGACGCCCCAACCCAACAAACAAGCCGAGTAGACTCTCCTGGGTGCCCCAGGTCCGTGTGTTCGGACCTGGGAGACCGGAAACCTGGACGGCCGGGCGCCCCATTCTGAATCGTCGTCAGGACGATTCAGGGTGGGAAACTACGACAAAGGCAAACTCCCGGCCCCGGTCCTTCACGACGAGCTGGATTCGCGTCAGCCGCCTGGTCGATCCACCAATTGCCTCTGGATTTGGAAAGACAAAACCGCCGCAGAAAACCCCGGCTTTTGTGCGGATCTTTTGCAGATTATTTCGCCCGATCTGTTCATACTTGGATCAGGACCTTGCGAGCTGACTCTGTATGCAGTCATCGCCATTGTGCTGGAACCCGATCACAAGATTCGTACGCAAATCCGGCTCGCTCTCGATCGCTCAACTTCCAGCTGCGGAAAGCCTCACTCGGTGCGAATGCACGCTGAGACGGTCCTGATGCTCGCGCACAGACGGCCCTGATGCTCCGCGAAAAGCACTCAACGGTGCAGCCTGTAACAAGGGCACGGCTTCAGCCGGGCCACTAGCAGCACACGATGATGTAGGCTTTAGCCCCCTGCTTCAAAAGCAGTCTCGTTTGTAACTCGTTTTGCTTGTAGATTCTGCACGAAACTCGTAAGTCGCTAATGCAAATGATTTTTCCCCACACAGTAGGGGATAGGGGTCCCATCGGGAGGTCATAGCGGGACTCCGATCACTCGTCTGATCACTGCGCACTGTTCACTGTCCACTGTCCACTGTTCACTGTTCACGATGACTGTCCACTCTCCATTGATCCCTTCCCTCCGTCCGGCCGCTAGAATGTACACAGATGGACCTCGTTCAGATCCACCCCGCCCGTAAGGCTCCGGCTCCCAAACCGGAGTGGCTCAAGGCCCGCGCCCCTGTAGGGGAAAACTACCACTCGCTTAAACGCCTAGCCCGCTCCCTCGGTCTCCACACCGTCTGCGAAAGCGCCCAGTGCCCCAACATCGGCGAATGCTGGCATCACAAGACCGCAACGTTCATGATGCTTGGCAATCTCTGTACGCGCCGCTGTGGATTCTGCGCTGTGCCCAAGGGCCGCCCAGAGCCAATCGACTTCGATGAACCCCGCCGGGTCGCCGAAGCAGTTGCCACTCTCGGCCTCGAACACGCCGTCATCACCAGCGTCAATCGTGACGACGATCTAGTCGGTGGCGCCCGCATCTTCGCCATGGTCATCGACGAAATCCGCCGCCAGACACCAAACTGCCGGGTAGAGGTACTCATCCCCGACTTCCAGGGCCATCGAGAAGCAATCAAAATCGTCGTCGACGCCAAACCCGAAGTCCTCAACCACAACACCGAGTCCGTCCCGCGTCTTTATCGCGTCGTTCGCTCTGGCGCGCGCTACGAGCGCACCCTCGAACTGCTCCGTTACGCCAGAGAACTGAATCCCGCCGGCGTCACGAAATCAGGCGTAATGGTCGGTCTCGGCGAAGAAACCCACGAACTCCTCGCTGTCTTCCGCGACCTCGCCTCCGTAAACTGCGACATCCTCACCATCGGACAATATCTGCGTCCCTCTCGCGATCATCTGCCCATGGCCCGCCTGTACACCCCGCGTGAATTCGCCGAACTCAAAACCGAAGCCCTCCGCATGGGCTTCCGCCACGTCGAATCCGGCCCGCTTGTACGCAGCAGTTATCACGCCCACGAACAAGCCGCCGCAACAGCCGTCGTCGTCACCACCACCACGGCTGGATCCCTCTGAGATAGCAGGTCGATCCGCTCTGGATCAGCTATGCATTTTTGTTCCCGTACGGTAACATCTAACCAAATTCATATGCCTGGGCGCCGAATATTACCGATCGGTAACTTATATCCATTTCGCATCGACTTCCATGCTAAACTTCCCGAACGGTAACTTCTGAAAGTTCTATGTACACCACCCAGCAGATCGGCGCGACGATCCGACGCACTCGCAAAGCGCTTGGCGTAACGCAGAAAAACCTCGCCCTGACCTCGGGAACGGGACTGCGTTTCATCATCGATCTCGAGAAGGGGAAGGAGACCTGCGAGATCGGCAAAGCGATCACAGTCCTGCAGACGCTTGGGATCAAGCTCACCCTCACCCCACCTACGCTGACCACAACCACCGTACCCGCTCCGAAGAGCGAAGCATGACATGGCCCGAAGACTCGACGTATACCTGCATCGTGATCTAGTCGGCCAACTGGTCCAGGACGACGGCGGGCAGATGCTTTTCACCTACGCCGAAGGCTGGCTGAACCGCCCCGCCGCGACGCCCCTTTCGCAGTCGCTACCCTTTCGCAAAGAACCCTTCTTGCAAAGGGAATGCCGCGGCTTCTTCGGCGGCATCCTGCCAGAGGAGTCCAAGCGCGAGCTCATCGCGCGAAATCTCGGCATCAGCGCACGGAATGACTACGCCATGTTGGAGGAGATCGGCGGCGAGTGCGCCGGTGCCGTCACCTTCATCCCAACAGGCGAAGACCTGCCCGAGCAGCACTACAGCTACCGCCCGCTGACGCCCGCCGACCTTGCCGCGATCTTGAAAGAACTTCCGCGACGCCCGCTGCTTGCAGGTGACGAAGGCATACGTCTCTCGCTCGCAGGCGCGCAAGACAAAGTCGCCCTTCGCATTGAAGGCAACCAGATCTCTGTTCCCCTAGGTGGCGCGCCAAGCACACACATTCTCAAACCGGCCGTCGAGCGTTTTCCGGGAGTCGTAATCAACGAACATCTCTGCATGAAGCTGGCGGCAGCATCGGGCTTACCCGCAGCGAAGGTCGAACTCCGAAGCGTCGACGGCACCGACTACCTCCTGGTTGAGCGCTATGACCGTATCCGTCGGTCGACAACAGACGAGCCAACCATCCCCGAACGCCTGCACCAGGAAGACTTCTGTCAGGCGATGGGTATCGTGTCGGAAATGAAATACCAGAGAGAGGGCGGCCCATCGCTGAAGCAATGCTTCAGTCTGCTGCGAAATGTCTCACGTGCGCCGGCCCTGGACTTGGCGCGCCTGCTGGATGCAGTCATCTTCAACTACCTTGTCGGCAACCACGACGCGCATGGGAAGAACTTCTCCATGCTCTACGCCGGCATCGGCACAGACAATGTCGAAATCAGCCTCGCGCCCCTGTATGACGTCGTCTGCACAATCTATTACCCGGAACTGAGTCAAAACATGGCCATGAAAATCGGCGGTGAGTACTCCTCAGCCAGGGTTTCGCCGAAAGACTTCGAACTATTGGCCGACGAGGCCGGTCTTGGCAAACCTCTCGTGAGGCGGCGAGTTCCCGAATTGGCAGACACCGTGATTGCCTCTCTCAAAAAAATCGACATCGCCAATCCCGTCGCCGAAGCGGTCGCCGCCCTCATACGCACCCGGTGCGAGAACACGCGAACCACCTTTAGAACCTAGCCCCCCGGAATCCTCGAACAGGTCAGACTCAGTTCCGCCGAACGTGAGAGCCCTTCTGAGTGGCAGAATGATACTTCTGCCCTACGTTTATACATTCTCGAGTCGCCGTTCAGCCCACTGGCAGGTTGTAGAATTACCGTTGGCAATTGATTCAATGGGGGTTGAAAATGGCTGGTTCGATTATGGCTGGACATCCGGAGATGAAATCACATTATGCCGACCTCAAGCGGCGCATGGATCAGGCTGTCGCCGGCTTCCAGTCTAACCTCGCTTCGACGCGCACTGGCCGCGCCAGCGCTCATATGCTCGATGCCATCAAGGTCGACTACTACGGCACTCCCACTCCCATCACGCAGATGGCCCAGGTCTCCACTCCTGAGCCGCAGACCATCCTCATCCAGCCCTACGATCCTTCCATCGTCAAAGAGATCGAAAAAGCAATCCAGGCATCCGATCTCGGCTTCAACCCGCTCTCTGACGGCAAGCTCATTCGCGTTCCCGTTCCTCCCATGACGGAAGAACGTCGCCGCGACGTGGTTAAGCATCTCAATCGCGTTCTTGAAGAACACCGCACCGCAGTTCGCAATGTCCGCCGCGATGGCAATGACGCTCTGAAGAAGCTCGCCAAGGACAAGAAGATCAGCGAAGACGAAGAAAAGCGCGCCATGGAAGAAGTTCAGAAGATGACGGACGAAGAAATCCGCCGCATGGAAGAGCTCTCCCGCAAAAAAGAAGCAGAAGTCATGCAGGTCTGATCACGCCGAACGTGACAAACCAGGAAGCGGAACTTCGGTTCCGCTTTTTCTTTGCATCGAGCCGCAATCTGTCAGCATCCGCTGCCTATGGCCCATCAGCTCTCTGACACCGTAGCGCTCCTCGAGCGCACCCCAGCCGCTCTCAATGCACTCCTGCGCGATCTCCCCGAGTTCTGGACCAGCCGCGATGAGGGAGAAGGCACCTTCACCATCGCGGACGTGATCGGCCATCTCGTTTACGCCGACAAGGAAGACTGGCTTCTCCGCGCCCGTCGAATTCTCGACTACGGCGAATCCAAACCCTTCGACAAGTTCGACCGATGGGGCCATGTCGAAGAGTGTCGCGGAAAATCTCTCCCCCAACTCCTCGACGAGTTCTCTCGTATCCGCACTCTCTGCCTCGACCAGCTCCGCTCCCTTAACCTGCAAGCTGCGCAACTCGAACTCCGCGGAACGCACCCCGCGCTTGGATCTGTAACCCTCTCAGAACTCCTCGCGACCTGGGCCGCGCACGACCTCACGCATCTCCATCAGATCTCCCGGATCCTCGCCGGTAGTTACCGAAACGATGTGGGTCCTTTCGCCGCCTTCCTTGGCGTCCTCAACTGCAACGGCCACGGCGGATAGGGCCGCTGCTCAGCGGGCCTCGAGCGCGGCTGCAGCCACCAGTGCATCGACGCCAGAGCTCTGCGTGCTCGCGTTCACATCACCATAAGGCGAACTCCACATCAATCCGATCCCATACTCAGGCGGTTGCATGCCCTTCCAGATGCTCTCTGCGTTTGCGTTCACAAACCGCTTATACGTCTCTGCCGGTGACGCGGCGTATAGCCGTGCAAGGTTCCGAACGAATATCCCCTTGAACTGCGTGCCATCAGCGCCACAATTCGGCTCGCACGGTTCGTGCAGGATGCCTTCCTTGTCGATCAAGGCCGGATTGACCAGCGTCGCGGCAGCAATCGCATTCGCCTCTTCCAACAGCTTCTGGTCATGCGTCTGTCCATAAAGCTCGGCGAGCCCGCCGATCACAACACCCTGGTTGTACGTCCACGTTGTTTTGTGATTGTTCGCGCAATGTGCATCAAGACCATCATTCACCTGGTGATCGGCATTGATCATGCCTGTCGACGCAAACCACTTCCACTCGCGCTCCGCCCAGCTAAGGTACTGTGCCTTCTCCTTCTCGCTCCTGCTTCGCGCCACCATGTGGGCGGCAACGGATAAAAACAGCTCATTCGCGATCGCGTTCTTATACTTGCGATCTTTGCTCCACCAGATCCCGCCGGAACAAGTGTCATCCCAACCCTTCGCCATATCAGCAACGATTGACGCCGACATTTCCAGGTAGCGCTCCTCATGCGTGATGTCATACGCATCGATCCACGCAAGCGCCCACCAGCCCTCATCGTCGTAGTAGTTGTTCAAAAAGCCAGGACTCGTTCGCTGAGCCTGCGCGAGCACCTTCGGAAAAACGCCAAGATACTGCCCATCGTTTGTCACGCGAGTGTAGTCGGCGAGCGCCGTCACTGCATTCGCGGAGTTCCACCACCCTGTTGTGTCGTAGAGTCCCGTCCTGGCATCCAGCCAAGACTGCAGCTTGGCTGTTCCCAGTGCCGCAATCTGCTGGAATGAGGGTCCCGATCCTGAACCGCCTGCCTGTGCTTGTGAATGCGCGACTGCGCCGCCTATCGAGAGGACAACGGTAAACAGCACTGCGCTTCGCAGTTTCCTGCACATCCCCTGGTCAACCCGCACTACTTCTTCGCCCTCTTGTAGAACGGCAGAGGCACCTGCTTGGCCCGCACGCGATTCCCTCTCACATCCACCAGAACATCCATGCCGCTCGTGGCCGCAGCCGTTTTCACGAGCGCCATCGCAATGTTCGTCTTCAGAAATGGCGCAGGCGATCCCGACGTGATTTGACCAATCGGCTCCCCTTCGAGCGAATACACCGCGTATCCATCACGCCCAATGCCTCGCTCCACCATCTCCAGCCCAATGACCTTGCGCGTCGGTCCACCCTCTGCCTGCACCTTGACCAGCGCTTCCCGTCCGATGAACTCGCCCTTGTCCATCTTCAACCAGCGTTCCAACCCAGCTTCCAACACATTGATCTCATCAGAGATTTCATGCCCGTACAAACTCATTCCGGCCTCGAGTCGCAGCGTATTCCTCGCTCCCAACCCGCACGGCCTTATCCCATAAGACGCCCCAGCCTCGAGCAGCGCATTCCATACCTTCACGCTGGTCTCCTCATCGCTCGGGATGTACACCTCGAAGCCGTCTTCCCCGCTGTAGCCCGTTCGCGCGATCAGCACGTTGTTCACGCCTGCTACCTGCCCCCACGTGAACCAGTAATTCTTGATCGCGCTCAGATCCGTCTTCGTCACCTTCTCCAGCGTCTCTTGTGCCCTCGGCCCCTGCACGGCAAGCTGAGAGTAATAGCTCGAATAATCCGCAAGGTGAATTCCCGGAAACCCTCCCACCTGCTGCCGGATCCATGCGTAGTCCTTGTCCTTCGTTCCCGCATTCACCACCAGCAGATAGTCGTTCTCGCTTAGCCGATGTACAAGGATGTCGTCCACAAACGCACCCTGCGGCGTCAGCAGCGCGGAGTAGTGCGCCTGCCCGTCTTTCAGCCGCGAAGCATCATTCATCGTGATCCGCTGCACGGCAGCCAGTGCTCCCGGACCGCGAAACTGAATCTCTCCCATATGACTCACGTCGAATAGCCCTACCGCGGTCCGCACAGCCATATGCTCCGCAATCAATCCACCACCCGGGCACGGATACTCCACAGGCATATCCCACCCACCGAAATCCACCATCTTTGCTTTCAGTGAGCGATGGGTTGAATTCAATGCAGTCTTCTTCAGTGCCGGTGCTACAGGTGCCGCGGGAGTGCTCATCTCTATGCCTCTTTTCCCAACTCTGCTATACCTTGCTAACGATAGGGATCACCCCAAGGCGCGGTCAAACCGCCAACCAGATCCGTTCAAGGAAGATCAAAACGTGAACTGGCGCACAACCTTTCTGAGGTGGAAGGCCTTGCATTCTCCATCCTTCTCCCTGCACGGGAAAACGATGTGAAGGCGTTGCCTCGTGCGCCCGCCCTACGCCGCGACCTGATCCAAGTCCCGTTCGCTAGAATGAACCTCGGTCCGCAGTCCGGGAGTGCCAGGTGAATCCTTTCAGAGGCATACTGATGATCATTGCCGCCGGCATCGCTTTCTGGCGAGGCTGGCAGATTCACACTGGCCGGTATGCGTGGATGGCGTACGGGCTTGCGGTCCTGGCGCTTGCACTCGCTGCCTGGCACTTCTTCAAGGTCACCTCCCGCCAGGATCGTTAGGTGCGTTCGCCAACGATCGCGATCAACCATCAACTCGTCCAGCCGCATCTAACCAGAGCCATCGTTTTCACTCTCCGCAAATGAAAGAAACCGCCGCTCTACCCCTCGCGAACCAATCCCTGACCGGGCTCTCTGGCCCCGTCGATATCTGGCGATCCTCAAAACGCTGGTTCATACCTTACGTACTCATCGCACTCGCCGCCATCTTTTACCTGCCGCGCCTTGTTCCCTCCGCTCCCTCGGCTGCGGACTCGTACCTTTTCGGCTACAACAACAAAATCGGCATACTCCTGCTGCTCGCCTTCACGGCATTCGGTGTAGTTTTCACCCGCGGCTTCAACCTGCATACCAAGGCATCGCCCGAGTACCGCCCTTTGCCACGATGGATGCTCCTCGTCTCTCTCCTGCTTGTGGCTTTCGGATGCGCAGCCATGTACGTCATTGCGGGCCGTTATCACGGTTTCGGCGAGTCTTACTACCTCATCGATCGCATTGCTCTGCTTGATCAGGGCGGCGCTCCTTACCTGGATTTCGAATTCGTCTATGGTCCGGCTCAGCTCTACGGCCCGCTCTTCCTTCACAAACTCCTGCCACTCGGCATCGGCGACGCTTACTACCTGTTCTGGACCCTGAGTTATCTCCTCGGCGCATGGTTTCTATTCACGTGTATCGACGAGATCCGCTTCCCTTCCTCAGCGAAACCTGCCATCTACTTCATGCTCTATGCCGCAGGACTCTTCGCAACCATCCGCATGGGAACGAACTACACCTTCCTGCGCTACGCGCTGCCTCTCTATCTCGTTGTCAAACTGAATACGCGCTTCCGTGACGTTCGGCTCGCACGCTTGTTGGCAGACGTGCTGCTGTGTGGCACCTTCTGCTCGATCCTGGTGCTTTCATCTCCCGAGACCGCTGTGGCATTCGGGTTTGCAAGTGGATGCATCGCGCTGTTCTGCCGGCCCATTGCGTTCAGGCAGCGATTCCTCATAGCCGCCCTTCTGCTCATTGTCTACGGGGTAGTCTTTGCCGCAGCGCTCAAGCTCCACGTACTCGACGCGATGCTCGCAGATGGTGGCGGAGCGATCAACTTCCCCATCGTTCCCGGCCTCCCGATGCTGGTTTACTTCGCCGCGATCTTTATTTGCGCCTGCTGGCTCTTCCGTAGTTTTCTGAACCGAACATCAGATGATCCAACATTGGGCTTGCTCTTCTTTTCCATTCCCATGATTGCCGCGGCTCTCGGCCGTTGCGATCCCAGCCACGTCTTCTGGAATGGGCTTGCCACCTTTCTCGCAAGCCTCCTCTACATGTCGCTATTCAGGAGAGCCTGGCCCGTCTATGCTCTCGCCTACCTGATCTTCGTTTTCCTCCTTCCTAATGCCTCCGAGTTTTACCTTTTCGTTCCTCAGGTCCGAGCGGCCCGCTATCTCGACAAGCATCCTCAGGCACGCCCAACCGAGACCAAAATCCAGGAGTTCCTTGCGTCCTGGCCCGGCAACTACGTGGCCCCCTTCGGGTTCCGTCCCGACGGCTTCGGTACCTACCAGTCACCGCGCATCGAATACGGCCGGTTCGAAGATGTCATCAACGTGAGCATGCCCCACTCGATCAAGCAGAAACTCAGCGAAATGAGTGCGAATCCAGACCGGGCCTTAATCCTTCCTCCGAATCCCGAAGAATATTGCCGCCCCATTCCGCTGCGCGAGAAGCACTACCTGCAGGTCCTTCTTCTATCTCCATACATCGGAAACGTCGCGCATACTGACTCTCCTCGTCAGGAGATATGCCGTTACATCAACGACCACTACCACCTGACCGTCGAACCCTCCGACGAAACTTGGTCGTATGGCATCTGGGCTCCTTCTGCCGCTCAATAGGTCTTGGATCCGTACGCATTGAGTCTTCATCTCTATGCTCAGGATCGGGCACGAGATGAAGCACCTCAATCGCTGTCTATACCTGTCCCCTCCACTCGTCTTCTAAGTTGAAGATTTAACAGGGAAGATTCGCTCCCCACATTTGCAGGGAATTAGGCTGAACGGGTATACCCTTCGATCATCGCGGGATTTTCAGCGAGCCGCACCTGGAAGCGAAGAATGAACATCCTTGTGGGGGGGATGCGAGATTCCAGAAACCCTTTCGTTTCTAGATTCTGGATCTCAACTCGCTGAGCACAAACGGCTTAGGAGAGATCGATTAGCGTAAACCTCTCATTCTGAGAGATTTCGATGCAGAGTACGGGGGTACCCCCTCCATCAGTTCATATTTCTCACTGCGGCGGGTTCGCGTTTCCTTCGCCATCGATATTGGACCTATGATGGAGAAAGTATCCGCCGCAAATGGGCACTTCGCAGACCTCAACTCGAACACTTCCGACGCTGCATGAGTTCTTCTCTCCGGGGGGAATTCTGTCGAAGTCGCCGCTGCCCTATGAGTACCGGCCGGGGCAGTTGGAAATGGCGAAGGCTGTGGAGCGGGCGCTACAGGAGCGACGGCATCTGATTGTGGAGGCGGGAACAGGCACAGGGAAGACGCTCGCATATCTGCTTCCTGCTTTGCGGACTGGGCAGCGGGTGATCGTCTCGACAGGGACAAAGGCGCTGCAGGATCAGCTGTACTTCCGGGATGTGCCGTTTCTCGAGTCGCTGCTGGGAGAGCTGCGGGTCCGCTACATGAAAGGACGCGCCAACTATCTCTGCAGGCACAAGCTGGTGGTATTGCGCGATCAGCCGATCCTTTCAGGTCTCGAGGAGATCGATCAATACCGACAGATTGCTGAGTGGGAGAAGGTGACCGAGACCGGCGATCGGGCAGAGCTGAATGAACTGCCGGAGACAAGCACGTTGTGGCACAAGCTGGATGCGCGGAGCGAGGCTTGCCTGGGAAGCACTTGTCCGGATTACCGACGATGTTTCATCACGGAGATGCGTCGGCGAGCTCTGGAATCGGACATCATCATCGTGAATCATCACCTGTTCTTCGCCGACCTGGCGGTGAAGCAAGAGGCTGCTGGGGCTCCGGATGCGGGGATTCTCCCGGAAGCAGCAGCGGTCGTATTCGATGAGGCCCATGAGTTGGAAGAGGTGGCTTCGAGCTACTTCGGGCTGTCGGTATCAAACCTGCGGTTTGAGGAACTGGCGCGTGACACTGAGTCGCTCTTGCGAGGAAAGGCGGGAGCGGAGAAGTTTCCGGCTGCGACGCAGCAGCTGCGCGATCGGGCGCGGATGTTCTTTGCGAATCTGCCCATGAGCAGCGATGGCAGACAACCGTTTGAGAATCGCGAGGAGTTTCTGGAGACCTCGGGCGACTTGTACCTCTCCCTGCGAAACACCTTACGGCTGCTCGAATCTGAGATGGAGCTGCTCGCAGATGTGGACGAAGCTCCTGGATTGCGAAAGCGCGTTGCCCGCTTGCGGTCGGAACTGGAGTTCCTATTGGAGTCGAACTCGAGCAACATGGTGTATTGGCTCGAGCGACGAATCGCCGGCGGTCTCGACAGGAGCGCTGCTGGACGTTCAAGCCGTAGCCAGAACAGGCACACATTTGTGCAGGCGACGCCAATCGATGTTTCGGAACTGCTGCATGAGATGGTATTCGAGTCTATCCCCACCGTCGTGCTGACTTCAGCGACGCTGACGATTCAGGGCGGGTTCGAGCACGTGCGCAAGCGAGTGGGAATGACGGAGGCACGCGAACTGGTGGTGCCTTCACATTTCCGTTACGGCGAGCAGGCGCTGCTCTATCTCCCGCCGACGATGCCAGACCCGCGCGACCCGGACTTTCCTGAGGCTGCTGCGAACACGATTCGGCGTGTGCTCGAGTTATCGAAAGGGCGGGCGTTCTGCCTGTTCACAAGCTATGCGCAGATGCGCGATCTCTACGAGAGGCTGGTCCCGGTGCTGGACTATCCCATCCTCCTCCATGGGACCGCTCCCCGGAAGGCGCTTCTCGAGGAGTTTCGATCGACTCCCAATGCGGTTTTGTTTGGAACCTCGAGCTTCTGGCAGGGGGTGGACGTACAGGGGGAGGCGCTTAGCTGCGTGATCATTGACAAGCTCCCGTTCGCGGTTCCGAACGATCCAGTGGTGATGGCTCGAATGAAGGCGATCGAGGAAGCTGGAGGGAAGCCATTCTTTGATTACCAGGTGCCGTCGGCTGTCCTGACACTGAAGCAGGGTTTCGGTCGGCTGATCAGATCGCTCGAGGATCGGGGGGTGCTGGTACTGCTGGATCCACGAATCCGGAAACAGCGGTACGGCCAGACCTTCCTGCAGAGCCTGCCGCCCTATCGGATGACGGCGACGATTACGGATGTAGCGGACTTCTTCGAAGTTAAAACCTCAGCCGTCAGCAGTCCGGGGGGCAGGGGGGTGGCTTAACAGCCAGTTCCCTTCATGCCAGGTCCCAATTCGGACCCCTCTCCGCCATCTCCCGTAGACTGAAAGTGCGCTTATCAAGGCTTCGCGCGCCTCGGAGTAATTTTGCCCAATTTCCGCAGATCCGTCATTCCAGCCAGACCCGGAGTCGATGCGCTTCCCCTTGTCGCGATTGTTGGGCGCCCCAACGTGGGCAAATCCACTCTATTCAACCGCCTGACGCGCAGCCGTCGTTCCATTGTGGGCGACGAACCAGGAATCACCCGTGATCGCATCTACGGAGAATTCGAGTGGGATGGCCGACGCTTCCGCCTCGTGGATACAGGCGGAATCGTCCCCGACGATCCTGAACTCATTCCCACCGAGATTTATAACCAGGCCAAAGTCGCCCTCGAAGAAGCTCAAGCAATCATCTTGGTCGTGGACGCCCGAACAGAGCTTGCCCGTCCCGACTACGATCTCGCGCGTCTCCTCACCCGAGGCTCGAAGCCCGTCTTTCTCGCCGTCAACAAAGTTGAAGGTGACGCAGTTGCTCTAGCCGCAGAGAACTTTCGACGGCTCGGAATTCGGGAGGTCTACTCCATCAGCTCCGAGCACGGTTTGGGCATTGGCGATCTCCTCGATGCCGTCACAGCCTGCATTCCTGATCAGCCGGGAACCTCTGCGATTGGAAACGAGCACGAATCGAACGAGAAGCCGGCGGATGAACGCGAAGCGCATTCGTCAACCGCGCAGGTTCACCGCACCCATGGAGAGTTTGAGCAGCACGAAACCGCCGTCGCCATCATTGGCCGCCCCAATGTTGGCAAGTCCACGCTTCTGAATGCCCTCACCGGAACTTCGCGCGCGATCGTCTCGCCGATCGCCGGAACAACTCGCGATGCCGTCGACGAAACCGTCAACTACGAAGACAGTATTTTTCGGTTTGTCGACACTGCCGGAATTCGGCGCAAAGGCAAAACCAATCTGATGGCCGAGAAACTCTCCGTTGTCATGGCTCGTCGCCATCTCGAAGCCGCCGATGTCGCACTCCTTGTCATCGATGCCACCGAAGGCGTCACCGCAAGCGACGCTACCATCGGAGGCTATGCGCACGAGTCCGGCCGAAGCGTCATCATCATCGTGAACAAGTGGGACGCTGTCACCTCAGCCCGCACCGACGGCAAACCTCCCGCAGACCGCGACATCTTCGAGAAACAACTGCGCCGCTCTCTCAAGTACCTTGATTACGCGCCGGTCCTCTTCCTTTCCGCTAAAGAAGGCAAAGGGATGAAGAGCGTTCTGCGCGAAGTCAAGAAGCTCGCCGCCGAACGCCGTAAACGTGTAACGACCGGCCAGATGAACCGCTTTCTCGACAAGATCGACTTTCAGCGCGCCCCAGTACCTATGTCGAAGCGCATCCGCATCTTCTATATGACCCAAGCGGCGGTTGCTCCGCCCACCTTTGTTCTATTCACCGACCGGAATGTGCGCCTGCACTTCGCATTCGAGCGCTTCCTTGAAAACCAGATCCGCGCCGCCTTCGGCTTCGAAGGAAGTCCTATCTGGTTTAAAGTGAAAGCCAGAAATGCAGAAAAGAGCGAAGCCTAATCCGCTTCTCGTGTAAGCGCCTTTGCTGGACGATCGTCGATCTCACCGCGGGTCAGGAGCCATCTCACTGGCATCCCGCAAAGCACGATTCCCGCTCCCAGCGATGCCGCTGCAGGATTGTGCATCAGCAGCATCAGCCCCAGCATGCCGCTCCCCGCGATGAATAAGATGGGCGCGAACGGATACCACCATCTGCGTACAGGCTTGATTGTGCGGAACAGCGTCGCCACCGTAAGTGCCAGAAACACCACAGACGGGAAGATGATGTAAGCCAGAATCTTGTCAAACGCTCCAAGCATCACGACAACCAGCGCCATCCCTGTCTGCAGGAGAACTCCGTTCACCGGTGTTCCGAATCGCGGATGCAGCCTCGCGAATGCTGCCAGTGCTCCGGTCTTCGAATCTCCCGCCTCGCCCTGTGCCAGCGCGAACGTCACTCGCGGCACCGCCATTGTCAGCACCATCAGTCCGCCGAGCACGCACAGCACGACGCACAACGCAAGCACTCGTCCACCAGCCGCTCCGAATAAAGCTTCCCCAAACAACGCCACGAAAGCAGAGTTCGACCCGATCTGTTGCATCGGGACTACTGCTATGAAGGCGAAGCTCAGCAGCAGGTATATCGCCGTCACAATCAGCACTCCGCCAGAAAAAGCAACCTCCAGGTTGCGCGAGGGATTTCTAACTTCACCCGCAATCTTTCCTGCCTCCCACCACCCGCCAAAGCAGAAGAATGCGCTGATCGTTGCGCCAGCTATTCCGTCGACCAACGGATCCGATCCCGCTCTCCTGGCTACGAGCGGCAACACGTTCGTCATCGAAGCATGCCCTGATAGAAATGCCCAGCCAACCAGCGCTGCCAGGACAGGAACCTTCAGCCAATTCAGAGTCGTCATCACTCCGCTGCTCAATCGCGTCCCGAAGTAATTCAGCGCTCCCAGCAACAGCAGAGTCGCCGCAGGCAGAGCCCCTGCCAATCTCTCCGGCACTGGAATCAACTCCCGGATGTAAGGCACGATCCCAACCGACAGTGCCGCCGCTACGCCTGGGTACATCACGACAGCGGCCATCCAGCCGTACAAGAACGCCACCTGCCGCCCGAGTCCCCGACGCAGGTAGACGTATTCGCCCCCATCCTGCGGATTTCGCACCGCAAGCTCCGTAAAGCACAGCGCTCCGGCCAAGGTGATCATCGCCATTCCGCACCACACAAGAGCCAGCAGCGCCGGCGATCCGAGCGACTTTGCCATCCCCGCTGGCGTGAGAAAGATCCCGAGTGAGATCGCTTCTCCGGTCACGACTGCAGTCGCCGACCACACGCCCATCTGGCGCTTGCTTGTCTCCACGTGTGTGCTGCTCCTCTGGCTCGAATAGCCGTCTGGGGAATGGCCTCGACGGTCTGCTAATCGTATCCGAGGACCGGCATGGAGACACATCGAACTTTGGATGGATCCCCGAATGCCAGATCGTCTTCCTTGTCGCTGGCACACGCGGAACGTTTGGCTTGGCATTGAGCCGTTATATGTCGAGATCTCGCGTAACTACTGGACAGCGGACGAAGCACCTTTCCCATCCGCGGTGTCATTCAAGTGCGTGATGTGAACCGTTGCCTCTGTTTCCGGCACCGACCCATCGTTTACCTGCGCCTCCGTCGGCTTCCCTTGCACAAGGATTCTCGGTGTCACTGTTCCCCGGGCGGGAACCAGCACTCGCTCTGTTGTTGTGTTCGTCGCCGACCGAACGGTTACCGGAACCTCTGCCGCGGCATAACCGACGTTCGATATCGTTACCGACACCAGCCAGTTCCCCGACTGAACCGCGTTGGGATACACCTTGTCGACACTGAGATCCGGCAGCCCGCGATCTGCATCGATCCAGTCTGAGAACAGCCACTTCAAATCGCGTCTCGGGGCCGCAGCCTTCAGCGCTTCTTGGAACCCATGCTCCGAAGAGGCTGTGTCCTTCATGTTGTTTGACGCCTGCAGCGCGGCTCGCAGCGCGTCATCTCCAACAGCATCCCGCACCATCCAAAGGACCCATGCAGCCTTTGTGCTGTAGTAAACCGGAGAAGTCGCCTTGAGCAGCGGTTGCCCTTGCCCCTCGCCTGGACTTGGTGGCTCCGCAAGCGCCAAAGCGCCTCTACCGCGTTCAAGGGTCGCAAGTGCGCGCTCGCGTCGATGCTCGTGGTCATCCCACATCGCCCCCATGAAATTAGCCGCACCCTCATTCAGCCAATAAGGAGTCGGTGCCATCCATGCGTGCGTCAAAGAATGAGCCAATACAGACTGAATCTGATCCGCCGGCCCATCTCGAACTGGAATGGCCAATAGCGCTCCCGATTCCCAAGGCAGATCATCCGCATCGGGCAAATCCACCACCGTAAGCTCATCTCGCGACTCGAGCCCGAGCCATCGTTCAATCATCGGCGAAACGGTCTTCGAAGCAGCAAGCCAGCTTTGGATCGCAACCTCATCCTGGTGATCGGCGTAGACCGTCATGTGCGTCCCGGGGCGCGCTGCACCTGAGGCCACAATCAGGCTTGGGGCGGCGAAACCGAGCTTGGTTTCACCTGTATCCGCAGTCGCGATCCCAGGAACATCCGTGCCCGTAACCCCAGGATCCGAGATACTCAACTTCAGCCTGTGTCCATTCACCGCTGCCAGGGCTGGCGCGTGCTCACTGGGAAACTCGACAGTCAGCTTAAGTCGAAACGATGACCCCACAGCACGCAGTTTCTGTTGACCGATCTCCTCCGACAGTCGCGCTCCATCATTCACAATTACCGGAATGCTGGCGACCGGATACCAGACCACGTTGCCGAAACCGCGCAGAGCCGTAAACTCTGCGCCGATCTGATCCCAGTCCGAATGCGCTACTGAGTCGTCTGGGACCCCCAACGAAACCAGCCGTTCAGCGCGGGTATCGATTCTTCCCGAATACAACACGTCCAATTGCCTCGAAGCGCCGACAGCCAGCGGTTCCGGCAACTGCACCACAGCCTCATGCAATCGAAGCGTGTCATCCACGTCCGATTCCAAAGTTCTTGAGGAGAATTGAAGTTCCTGACTCGCCGATCGCACCCGCTCCCACTTCAGCGATGACGAAAGCTGGAGCGGAATCTGCCTCAACGGAGCACTCCCCACATTTTGCACCGTCACCAGTCCGCGCACCGCAATCTGCTGTCCTTCGCTGACGATGCGAACATCGAGGTCAAGCGATGTGATCTTCGTTGCCGTGCGCTCGGCATCTGAGACAGCCGGCGCTTCGCTGGCCTTTGCTTTGGTTTGCGCTTCTGTACCCGTGGTGCCGACCGCGTTGCTGCTGCCATCGAGCGATCGTTGATACAGAACCTTCCCTTTTGGCTTGGAGGGCGTTACGGGCACAGCCACCTGCGTTCCCTCCTCGGAGGGCTTAGTTTGATCGGGGTTTGTGCTTGTTGGATGCTGTGCTCTGCCGGAGACTACGCCCGCCAGCACGGTGAGCGCGGCGACTGCAACTCCACGGCAGAAAATCATCTTCCCCGCAGGGAAAAACCTCATGAACCTAAACCTTTCTGCTTTTTCTTGGACGCACCAGCGCCTCCGTCGCCAACCGCGACCCGCGCTTTCGCCCGGCGTTGCCGCGCCGCCTCGTACAGCACAACTGCTCCCGCGGTTGAGACATTAAGCGAACTCACTCCCCCCGCCATTGGGATCCGCAGCAAGTGGTCGCAGGTCCTTTTCACAAGTTCATGCAACCCTGCGCCCTCCCGTCCTAAGACGAGCACGCAATTGCCGGTGAGATCGAACCTGTCATAGTCTGTCTGTCCACGCTCGTCCAGCCCAATTACCCAGATGTTCTGCTCCTTCAACTCCTCAAGCGCTCGCACCAGATTTACAACGCGCGCGATCCTTAAGTGTTCCACCGCTCCGGCGCTCGCTTTGACGGCAACCGGACTCAATGGCGCTGATCTCCGCTCAGTCACAATCACACCATCCACGCCAGCTCCGTCAGCCACGCGTAGCAGCGCTCCCAGGTTCTGGGGATCTTCCACTCCGTCTAGCGCCAGCAGCAGTCTGGACTGCGAGCCATCGGATACTTCAAACAGATCTTCGATTGTCAGAAGTTCTTTCGGGCGCACAATAGCGACAACGCCCTGGTGGGCGGCGGTCCCGGCAAGTTGCGTGAGATGTTCGCGTGGCTCCTGTCTGATGCGGACTCCTGCCTGCTTGCAGTCCGAAACCAACTTAGCCAGCCGATCGTCATGACGCTCGGCTGCAACGAGCACGTGGTCGAAACGCCGCCTCCCCGCCTTCAGCGCTTCCGTCACCGGATGCATGCCATATAGAACGTCCATATCTCTAGTGTAGTTGGCTCAAACCTGGCCGTCTGCCTCGTCGCTTTGAGCCGAGAATAGTTAATGGTTAGGAACGGTCGCCAGAATGCCTTCTCGCCACCTCGAGACAGGCGTCGACCGCTTTGGCCGCCCTCCGTTCACGCCCATTTACGGTCTGAACAAAGAAGATTCCCAGCAGATGGTTCCGTCGCTGAGTAGCGGTCATCAACTCCCAGCCTCGCTGTGCGTTCGGTTGCCGGCTGAACGCGACTCGTAGAATCGGAGGCGGATCAATCTCGCCTTCCATCGCCAACATCAAGCTTTCGGCAATCGCGCCCGCTCTCTTTTGGCGCGTTTCCATCGCTCGGGCATCGGCGATAAATGCTGTAAATCCCTTCCGAACCGAAGGGCTCAAACCATCGAAGAATCTCTTCAAACCACGGTCTTTTCTCAGGATCCTCTCGAACTCGGCGGGAAGATCGATAACTACTTCTCCCAGATCGGGCGTCAACTTGATCTGCACTGTATCGCCTGGCCGGGCGGCGGCGCCGGACTGCATCTTCTTGTTCACTAACAATGTGAAGCCCTGCCCCTTGGGGCCTGGAATCAGCGCTGTCTTGAACGCAAAGCCATTAATCTCCCCGAACACACGTCGACTCTTCCACATCGGCCAGGATTTCTTCAAGTCTCCGGGAACACGCACAATCACCCAGTGCAGAGAGCCCCCGGTCGCCTCCAGCTTGGCTCGAAATGCCTTGGTCAATTTCGGATCGAGTGCAGCTTCCACGCCTTCAAGCTTCGCACGGTCGTACTACGAATTCGCAACCGGATAATTCCGATCCAGCGGAAAGATCACTTCAGCCTGGCTCGCGACCGGCTTGCCATCGATTTTCGCCGGCTGAAATCTCCAGGACTTCACGATCCCCAGCACAACTTCATCCAGCGAATTCCCCAAGCCTCTCACCAGCGTTTCCTTCACCACCAAGCCGGCCTCGTCCAGATCGACATCGATCACGATCTTCTCTGCTGTTTGAGGCAGGAGAACGCGGTCGTGGATGGGCGGATGTGGCGAATAGATCGGAAAAGCAGGCGTCATATCGATCGAATCGGCCCCATTCCCCCTCATAGCTTTCCCGGTGCCGTCGCCGCGGTGCGGATCCCTGGTTGAGCCGCCCCCTGATTTGGGCTGTTCCGGCGTTGGAAGAGGGATGATCGTCTTCTTTGAAGAATCTGCGTGCGCATCCGGATCCTTCACGTGCGCAGACATTTGCGCCCTTGGCAAAACGATACTGATGCGATGCGATCCGCCTGCCATTGCCAGCTCGGCTACTCGTTGGGGAATAACCTCATGGACTAAGACCACCCTGGCGCGCGAACCGTACAGCACCACGCACGCGAAGAATGTCCCGTGCATTGCCAGGGAAACAATGACCGCGCGAAGCGTTCCGCTTTTGCGCACGTTTTGACTCTCCATGGCGACCTCTCGAGGGAAGCCCAGTCTCTCGATTCTCGCACGACTTCCTTTGCATAGCGAAAGCTCAGTGACAAACGGTTTCAAACTCCCTCGGACTCGTGGACCGCTTAGCATCAACGCACCTTATGCGCCATCGACGGAGTTGAAGTCCTTGAACCGGAGTGGATCGCAAGTGACCGACCAACGGACGATCCTCCATCAGCCGCAAAGTTGTTTCTGAGGCAAAACGTCTATTACGACGAGCTTGAGATCGTCTTCCTGTTGACAATCTAGAGGAAATCGCGCGAAGCTCATCTATTAGTCCAAGAGGGTCGCAAGAAGTGGGTAAACCGGAATTGAACGGCGAACTCGTGCAGGGCACGCTGGAGATGTTGATACTGAAGACCCTTGCTCTCGAACCGATGCACGGCTACGGCATCGCGCTACGAATTGAGCAGATCAGCGCCGGGGTCTTCCGGATAAATGCGGGGTCTCTTCTTCCAGCCCTGAGCCGCATGGAGCGCGCCGGCAATGTGAAGTCCGAATGGCGAGCAAGCCAAAACAATCGACGAGCTAAGTACTATGGGCTCACGGCAAAGGGCCGTAGAGCTTTGGAGGCGGAAACCGAACAATGGGAGCGTCGCACTGCTGCAATTGCGCGCATCCTCGAAGCGTAAACCGCACAGAAGTCCACCTGCGCAATGTGAAGTGTTCTGCCGCATCGCGAATAGATTCCAGCCCCGACTTGATGGGATAGCTACTCGCAAATATCCAGACGGAATCGTCTTTTGATTTCGCTGTTTTGGCAGCTTGAACTTCTGAGATAGATACCGCGATGTCCTTGTCTGAGGGATTTGACAGTGCATTCTGTTTAGTCGAATCCTCGAGCTTGAGCATGCAGACTAGTTGACGGTCGATTCTCTGCATACTCGTCCCGGATGCAGGCCTCATTGTCTCGAGGCCACGGACGATGGCGCTCGTTTTTCACAACATGGCGCTCGGGACGTCCTCATTCCCGTATAGGATGAGATCTGAAACCATGGTTGAAAATCGAAATCTCTCCCCTGCCATTCTTCTTCACATTTCCACTCTCCTGAATATTCCTCTTCGCGGTTTGACAGCCGTGATTGAACTGCTTGATGACGGTGGTACAGTCCCATTCATTGCGCGCTACCGCAAGGAGGCAACAGGCAATCTCGATGAGGTGCAGATTCGTGCGATCGAGGAGAAACTCGCTTATTTCCGGGAACTCGAGGAGCGGCGTGAAACCATCCTTGCGTCTATAGCGGAACAGGGTAAGTTGAGCGGCGATTTAAAAGCGCGCATCGAAGCGACCCTCGATAAAAGCGAACTCGAAGATCTTTATCTGCCCTATCGGCCCAAGCGCCGGACGAAGGCAACCATCGCCCGGGAACGGGGATTGGAGCCGCTGGCCGCATATCTTTGGGCGCAACAGCCGAGCGAAGAGGCGCTCGCACAATTGGCCCCGAAGTTCGTGAATGCGGAGCTTGAAGTCAACAGTGTGGAGGAGGCTTTGGAAGGCGCGCGTCACATCGTGGCTGAGTGGATCAGCGAAGACGCCGACCTCCGCAAGACGTTGCGCAATCTCGTGTTCGACGAAGGTGTCGTGATCAGCCGGAAGGCGATGGATGCGGTTGATGAGCGTGAGAAGTTCAAGATGTACTACGAATACAAGGAGCCGGTGAAGACAATACCGTCGCATCGGATGCTGGCTATCAGGCGTGGCGAGACGGAGAAGATTCTATATTTCCTGATCGAGATCGAGCCGGAGCGCGTGCTGGCGATGATGCGAAAGCACGTGCTCCGCACCACGGGAGACTGGACACATCAGCTGGAGCTTGCGATTGACGATGCATGGAAACGGCTGCTGAATTCATCGATTCAGACGGAGATCCGACTGGAACTGAAGCGTAGATCCGACACGGAGGCAATCCAGGTCTTTCGCGATAACCTCTACAACCTGCTTCTGGCGGCTCCTGCGGGACCGATCTCAGTGCTCGGTATTGACCCTGGTCTACGCACCGGGTGCAAGCTCGCGGTCGTCGACCAAACGGGGAAACTGCTGGCGCACGACGTACTTTATCTTCACACTTCGAAGCACGGCAACACTGAAGCGATGCCAAAGCTCGAGGCTTTACTTCGCAAACACAATGTTCGAGCCATCGCAATTGGGAATGGAACCGCTTCACGCGAGACTGATGCGTTCGTCCGTGAGTTTCTGAGAGCAACGGGAATTCAGGAGATCTTTTCGGTAACTGTGAGTGAGGCCGGCGCGAGTGTCTACTCTGCATCCGATGTTGCGCGCCAAGAATTTCCGGATCTGGATCTGACAGTGAGAGGGGCGATTTCAATTGCGCGGCGTTTACAGGATCCCTTGTCAGAATTGGTGAAGGTCGATCCAAAGTCGATTGGGGTCGGTCAGTATCAGCACGACGTCGATCAACGTCAGTTGGCTGATTCGCTGGAGAAGGTTGTAGAAAGTTGTGTGAATCGGGTCGGTGTGGATCTGAACACTTCCTCATGGACTCTGCTGCGGTATGTCTCCGGGATAAGTGAGCGCACCGCCATGAACCTCGTGAGCTATCGCAACCAGCATGGTAGCTTCCGCAGTCGGAGACAGGTACTCGACGTGCCTGGAATTGGCGCGAAGACATTTGAGCAGGCTGCAGGTTTTCTGCGCATTCGCGATGGCGAGAACCCGCTCGACGTCACCGCTGTACACCCGGAATCCTATGCGGTGGTGGAACAGATAGCGAAGACACTCGGCACCAATGTCGGTGAGTTGATTCGGAAGCCGGAGTTGGTAGAAAAGGTCGACCGCAGTCAGTTCGCCGTTGGCCAATACACTCTCGACGACATCCTGTCTGAACTGAGCAAGCCGGGACGCGATCCGCGGGAGACGTTCGTTGCACCGCAATTCCGGGAAGAGGTTCGTGAAATCACCGACGTGCAAGCAGGTATGGTGCTCGAGGGAGTCGTGACGAATGTGACGAAGTTCGGCGCGTTCGTCGACATCGGTGTGCACCAGGACGGCCTCGTCCATATCAGTGAGTTGTCAAGCAAGTTCATCAAAGACCCTGCAGAAGCGGTCAAAACGGGGCAAATCGTCAAAGTGAAAGTGCTGAGCGTGGATGCGAAGAGCATGCGTATTGGGCTATCGATCAAAGCGCTCACGCCAGGGATAAGCCGGCCCAAGAATGGCAAAGCGGCCTCAGCACAGCCAGCAACATTCGAACAAAAGCTGGCTGCACTTTCGGCGAAGTGGACAGGTCGTTCCTAAAACTAACTACAGCACATGCCGGCTGAATTGCTATCGCACTCTGATGCTATCTGCGTGGGCCTAGCTTGGTGGTGCCTTCAAAGCTGCCAAGTACGGTGAACTGATGGGGCAGCGGGGTGCCTGCACCTTGGTACCCCGGCAAACTCGGAAATGTGTTCCATGCCGATGTCATGAACGGGTATTCTCTCGCAAGGTCAATACACATACAGCTGAAAATGCAGACGCAGTGATCTCTTGTCTTCCCCGCACGAGGAGACTCCTTGCAGGCACGCCCTAAGAGTTTTTCTACCTTCAAAATCCTTCTTGCCGCCGGACTGAGCTGCAGCGCTCTGTGGGTCAGTGGCTGCTCTAGCGTCACTGTCGGCAATCCAAGTTCTTTCACAGCCATCTCCGCCTCTGTAGGTTCGCTGCGCGTCAATGAGACTACCCAGTTGGGGACGCGCACACAATTTGACGGGAGCACGCTGTCGTTCTATGTGAATGGAGTGCTGGGTGGGAACTCTGAGGTTGGCACGATCAGCAACTCGGGTATATATACGGCTCCCGCGATCGTTCCTGTACCGAACAACGTGACGATCACGAGCGTTTCGACCGCACATCCTGATTATCCGAAGGGCTCAGTGGGGATGGACATCTGGAATCCAATTCCAGTGATCGATAGCGTGACCCCTTCGGGGTTCCCAGAAGGCGATACTCAGGTTGCTGTTACAGGATCAAAGTTCGTGTACGGCGCGCAAGTGATGTGGAATGGAAAGGCTGTCGACACGACTTTTGTGTCAAGTACGCATCTAGAGGCAATCATTCCAGCTCCGAACCCAGGGACGTTTCCGCTGTTGGTAAGCAATCCCAATCCTGGTTCGGCGAATTCGAAAACGGTGCAAGTGCAAGTGGCGCCCGGACAGGTGAAGTTGAAAGTTCAGGCGTATAACGGCAGCGACGTGCGGGTACGAAACTCCCTCAACCTTGGGCTTGATGTGACAGGAACCAGCAACAAGGCTGTCACCATTACGGTGAATGGAATCGCAGGCGGAAACACGGCAATCGGAACCGCCGTATCGAACCCGGACGGAAGCATCACGTATACAGCGCCTCCAGTGGTTCCGGCCCCGAACAATGTGGTTACGCTGACGATCACGAGCGTTGATAATCCCTCGGTTTCGGTGAATCAGAACATTTCAGTGCTGAATCCGATTCCGATGTTGAGGTCAGCCACACCGCTAAGCATGAACCCTGGCCCGCCGGCCACGACTGTCGTACTCACCGGTGCGGATTTCATCAGCGGAGCGCAGGTTCTGGTGAATGGCGCTCCGGTTTCGACCAGCTTCGATAGCGGAACTCAGCTGACTGCAAGCGTGAGCCCGACGGAGCCAGGCAATCTGGACCTGCAGGTGCTGAACCCGAGTCCAGGCCCGGCGACCTCTGCTGATCTTATTGCAACCGTGAACGGAACGCCGCCGGTACCGATTGTGGCGCCGCAGGATGCCTCGCGTTTTCTGAATCAGGCGACATTTGGAGCGACCGACGCAGACATCCATCATTTGTCGCTCATCGGATATCAGTCCTGGCTGGATGAACAATTTGGGACACCCCAGACCTTGATGACGCCGGGCGTGGAGCAGGCGCTGATTGTGAACACGCAGCCAGCGTGCGCTACGGGCGATTTGAAATGCAACGCGGCGTTGTTCATGCAGAACAATCAGGGCCGACAGTATGTGGAGAATGCTTTCTGGCAGCAGAGTCTGAGCGCTCCGGATCAGTTGCGTCAGCGAGTCGCATATTCGCTCCACGAGATGCTCGTGATTTCGATGGCTTCGACCGGGGTCGAGAACATGCCGAGAGGTGCGGCTCACTACTATGACACGTTGGCTGCGGATGCCTTCGGAAATTTCCGGCAGTTGCTCGAGGATGTGACGCTCAACCCCATGATGGGCGTATGGCTTGCCATGCAGGGAAACGACAAGGGCAATGCCTCGACTGATCCCGACGAGAACTATGCCCGTGAGGTGATGCAGCTTTTCACAATCGGTCTCTATCAGTTAAATGACGATGGGACGCAAAAGCTGGACAGCACAGGGAAGCCAATTCCGACATATTCGAATACGGATGTGATGGGACTGGCCAAAGTGTTTACGGGATTCAGCTGGAATGTGCCAGGGAATACCTCAGATGCGGCCTGGTCCAACTGCTGTTTGTATGTTGCGCCAGGGCAGGGGGAAGACCTGTTGCCGATGCAAAGCTATCCAGCGCATCACTCGACGGCACAAAAGGACTTCTTAGGAGTGACGATCGGCGCCGGATCGAGTGATCCGAATGCGGATCTCAAGGTCGCACTGGATACGCTATTCAATCATCCGAATCTGCCGGCGTTCTTTTCAAAGCAGATGATTCAGCACATGGTGACGAGTAATCCCAGCACCGCATATGTGAGCCGGGTGGCTGCGGTGTTCAAGGACAACGGTCAAGGCGTGCGTGGCGATCTAAAGGCCGTGATCACTGCGATCCTGATGGATCCTGAGGCACGCGATACCGCTGCTGGTGCGATCAATCCGAAGTTTGGAAAAGTTCGCGAGGCCCTGATTCGCTATACGCATTGGGCGCGTGCTTTCACTGCACAGTCGCGGACTGGCGCGTACTGGATGGGGAGCACAGAGGATCCAATCTGGGGTCTGGGGCAGATGACGCTGAGGTCGCCGACTGTCTTCAACTGGTTTGCGCCGGGATATGTTCCGCCAGGGACAAGCATCGAGCAAGCAGGATTGACCGCGCCGGAGTTACAGATGACGAATGTGTCGTCCGTTGTTGGATATCTAAACTTCATGCAGACGGCGGTAGGGTCGGACTCGACAAATGGCTTCGATATCTTCTCGAGTTACGCGGCTGAGTTGAATCTGGCGGCAAATCCGGGAGCACTGGTAGATCGCATAAACCTGCTGCTGATGGCGGGCGGGATGGATAGTACCTTGTACAGCCAGATTCTGAGCGCCGTAAGTGCGATTCCTATTCCCGCAGCGGATCAGAACGCTATTGATGCAGCACTTGGAGCAAGGGTGAGGACAGCAGTTTTTCTGACGATGGCGTCGCCGTCGTATTGCGCGCAGTACTAGGAGAGATCATGTGCAAGTTTGATCATTCACGGCGATCGTTCCTCAGGACTGCATCGCTCACTTCGATGGCGGGGTTTTATGCGAGCCCGTTTCTGATCGGGCTCAACTCTCTGGCCGCAATGGCGCAGGGTAGCGGTTTGAGTGATTACCGCGCGTTGGTCTGCGTGTTTCTACAGGGTGGGAATGACGGCCACGGAACTGTGATTGCAACCGATCCAACATCTTTCAGCGCGTTTACGCAGGCTAGGTCTGGAGCGGCTGGGCTTGCCTATCCCCTGAGCGAACTGTTGCCCATTGCTCCCAGGACTTCGCAAGGTGGACGGACGTTCGCTCTAAATCCAGCATTGACCGGATTGCAGAATCTGTTCAATGCGGGTCGCGCAGCGGTTGTGGCGAACACGGGAACACTCGTCGCTCCGGCCACCAAGAATCAGATCAATTCGAACTCGGTGCCTTTGCCGGCGTCCTTGTTTTCGCATTTCGATCAGACTGCGGCATGGCAAGCGATCACTTCGAATGGGGGAAGCGCAGAGCATGTAGGCTGGGGTGGCGCAGTTGCAGACGTAATCGAGAGCATGAAGGTCAATTCCAACTCGATGTTCACGTGCATCTCAACTGCGGGCATTGCATTATTTCTGGCGGGCGAGTCATCGTATCAGCTGAACGTGACCTCGGCAGGTCCTATTCCAATTTATGGCACGGCGAACCCGTTGTTCGGGAATTCGGCGGGTACAAGCGCGTTGCAGGCTATTTTGTCCGCGGACGAATCGAACCTGTTCGCAAAGGAGTACGAAGTCGTAGTGCAGCGCTCGATTCAGGCGCAGGCACTTCTAGCGACCGCGATGGCTCCAGCAGGGGCCGCAGGAGTTCCGGACCCACCACAATACCTGGATCCGGTCACGAATAAGCTGACCGACAACGACCTCGCGGTCTCGATGCAGACTGTCGCTCGCATCATCGCTGGCCGGGCGAGCCTTGGAGTCAACCGACAAATCTTCTATGTACAGCTGGGTAGTTTCGATACCCACGACGGGCAGGCAACACAGCATGCGAAGTTGTTGTCGCAGCTTGGGGCGGCGCTTGAGTACTTTGACTCTCAGATGATCGCGATGGGTCTTGGGGAGCAGGTGACTGCATTTACGGCTTCGGATTTCGGAAGGACGCTTACGTCCAACAGTGATGGCACAGATCACGGCTGGGGGAGCCATCACTTCGTCGTCGGTGGTTCAGTAGCAGGCCAGGACATGTACGGTACCTATCCGGTCGTGGGAGCGAATCAGGCGGATGACCTGGGAGCGGGACGCCTGATTCCGACAACGTCAGTTGATCAATACGCGGGTACATTGGCTCGTTGGTTCGGATTGTCAGATGGTCAGGTTAAGACGATCTTCCCGAACTTCGGCAATTTCGGATCAAACCCGTATCTGGGATTCATGGGGTAAGCGAAAGCTCACTGCCACCATTTCAGCACCTCATAAGCCCAGAGGACGTCAAAGATGTCCGGTAAATCGCTGTATTTTTGGTGAAATGCCATCTTTTCTGCGGCTCTGGACAACCTTTTGTCGTCTAATAGAACAAGATGGGTACGGTTTCGGCTATTCGTGCGCTTTTCACTCCCGCTTCCGCGACCGAAGAACAGGTCCGGCAGGAGAATCTTGCGGTCGCTGAAGGACTTAAGCGACAAGATGCCGGCCTGCTCGATCAACTCATTGTCCGATATCAGCACCGGCTGCTTCGCTACCTGCTTTTCCTCACAGGTAATCGTGAGCAGGCTGAAGACCTATTTCAAGAAGTCTGGATGCGGGTTCTTACCCGTGGCACCCAGTTCAACGGCAAGTCCCGTTTCGAAACCTGGCTGTTCACCATCGCCCGCAATCTTCTCATCGACCAGCGCCGCAAACGTACGATGTCGAGCCTGGACGAACTCTTTGAAGCCGGCGGCGAGGACGACCGTCCTCTGGCGTTTGAGGTCCCGGACCACGAGCCCGGCCCATTCGACCGCATGTCGAGCGTAGAAGATCGCGAGCAGATCGCGGCCGCATTGCTCCAACTCGACACCCTGTACCGTGAAGTTCTGGTTCTGCGATTCCATGAGGACCTTTCGCTTGAGGAAATAGCCAAGGTCACTCACGCCCCGCTCTCCACCGTTAAATCTCGCCTCTATCGCGGAATGGCTTCCATCAAGCCGCGGCTGGAGCGGACTCAGAACCGGCGTTCGGAGGTTGTGTGAGCTCTTCCGGGTCGGCTTTGGGCAGTCGCAAGCCCTCGCAGAATGACCTGATCGAAGCTGTGTCCGGCCTCCAGGGTGATCGCGACCGTATCAGCGCGACCAAGACACGTCGAGTGGTTATGACCTCGGCGGGCGTGATGAAAGATCAGCGTGCTGGCCGGAAGAAAGTTCGCGCCTGGGCGATCGCCGCGACCCTGGTTGTCTTCTTCATTGTTGCGCCCCCGATCTGGTGGCTTGCCGAAACTCTTGTCGAGGAGCAACATCTTACGACCTTTGGCGAGATCGCCATCTGGGGCTTCTTTTCGATCACCGCCCTCCTCGGCTCCGCGTTACTTGCGGGCTGGCTTCGCCGCAAATCCTGATAATTCCGGGCTATACTGAGCCAACTTCAATTCAATGGGACGCAACTTCAGCCCTGGCATGTTCGTCCATTCAATAGCATTTCGGCACTGTGGCTGCTGCAAGTGCCTCTGATGAGGCCATCAATCATGCGGGAACCTGAATCGATCAATCCGAACGAAGACACACGACTGGTGCCGGTCTGGTCTATCGTCTGTGCCGTTGCCATCTTTGTACTTGTTGAGTACTACTTCTGGATCGTCTTCCCCAGAACTCAGCACCATCAGGTTCCGCTAGGCCTTCGCGCCTATTTCGACATTACGTGGGGACTTCTCGCCGCCCTTTACATCCTCATGGTCGGCTACATCAGTAAAGATGCTCCCAGACGGGCTATGAGCTCTCGCTTCTGGATGCTCATCTGCTTCGTAATGCCCGGCGGGATTGGCGCTGTCCTTTATTTCCTTCTCCGTGCCCCCCTGGTCTCCACTTGCCCTGCCTGCGGAACCCATGTCCAGAGCGACTTCCACTTCTGTCCGCAATGCGACTATCAGCTCACAGCGAGCTGCGGCAACTGCTTCCGCACTGTCAGGCCCACCGACCTCTTCTGCACTCGTTGCGGACACGAACTCGAGCGAGACCACATGCCCGCCCGCCTACGTGTTCACGCCGGTCGCGATTGACGTTCCAAGCTGCTGATTAACTATTCAAGCGGCCCTCAGCCCCGCTCAGCCTTTCCTCAATTGACCCTCGCCATTCAGCTACCTACAATCAATCTTCGGCCTACAACTGGTGACGATCTCCGCCCTCATCATCGACGACGAACAGCTTGCTCGGGACGAGCTCGCTTATCTTCTGCAGGCAGCCCCCGACATTGAAGTGCTTGCCCAGGGCGCCAACGGAATCGAAGCGGTTGAACTCATCGAGGAGCATCATCCGGACCTCGTCTTCCTCGACGTTCAGATGCCCGGGCTGGACGGCTTTGCAGTCATCCAGCGCGTCATCGATCGACACCGCAAGCTAAAGGACAACCAATCCTGGCAGCTGCCGCAGTTTGTCTTCGCCACTGCCTATGACCAATATGCCGTCCGCGCCTTCGACGTGAACGCTGTCGACTATTTGCTCAAGCCCTTTGATCGTGGCCGGGTGGACAAGGCCCTCGAACGCGTTCGCACTCGAATCGCAGGCGATGCAGCTGCTGCCCAGGGCGAATCTCCCATCGAGTCTCAACTTGATGCGCTCCTTCACCTGCTCAAGAACGGCCAGCAAGGGCCCGGACGCACCGCCCAGCCTGCCAAACTGATCGTCCAGGCCGGCAGCCGTCTCCTGCTGGTTGACCAGGCGGAAATCTGCTTCGCCGAGATCAACGAAGGGGTAATACGCGTGGTCACGCAGCAGTTCGAAGGTCAATCGAAATGCCGCACAATCGAGGAGCTTCTCGATCAGCTCGACCCCGCCCTATTCTGGCGCGCTCATCGCAGTTTCGTGGTCAATATCAATCAGATCCGCGAAGTCGTTCCCTGGTTCAAATCTACCTACCAGCTCCGCATGAACGACAAGAAGCAGACGGAAATCCCGGTCAGTCGTGCCCAGACAAAGCGCCTCCGCGAATTGTTCAATCTCTGATTTCGGCGTTCTGCGTTTAGCGAATTTGCAGGCGATCTTAGCTTGATGCCATCGCTTCGGGATACCCTGGCGAACGGCCGCTTTGGATACGACAACCGCCTTGGCCATCTTCCTTCGTTGCGCCCTTGCGAACGCAGACTGAAAGTTGAAGCTAGAGGCTGCTTTCAGTCATACCGCTCGAAGACAATCTGCTTGCGGTGCCATCCGAAGCTTGAGAGTTTCTCCCTCACACCCGCCACCATATTGTTCAACCCGCAAATATATGCATAGATGTCGAACTTTAGCTCAGAGGGCAGGACGTTTGGGTCCGGCGGCGGCACCGGAAGAGTCTGGCCAAGCTTGACAGCGCGTTCCTCCACGATTCTCGCAACGTGATCCTGGACGTATCCCCGAAGCCCTTTCCAGCTCTCGTCCGCGCGGCTCAATGTCGGTAAATAGTGGAAGTTTGGCTTCCGTGCGGCGAGTGCCTCGAACTCTTCCCGGTAATACAATTCGCTCTCGTAACGTGTCCCGTACACCATCCAAATGTCCTTGCCTTCGCTGCGATCAATCCCAGCATCAGGACCCGTCTCGGGAAACAGCCACTGCGCATACCCGCGCATTGGTGCAATTCCCGTTCCGGTTGAAATCAAGATGGAGTCGGTGATCGGCTGCTTCAGCACGAAGTGCCCGTGCGGCCCGTGTACTTTGATCGCTCCGCCTGGCGGCAGATCTGTCAGGTCCGCCAGATGATTTGAAAAGAACCCTTCCGGCACACGGTTCACGCACAACTCAAACCGATTGCCATTCGCAGCCGAGGCGATCGAGTAGGCGCGGGTCTGCTGCTTCCCGTTCGCATCGGGCGCAACTGCCGAGATGAACTGGCCCGAGGTAAAGGGAAAGCTCTCCAGGTCTTCAACAACGAACTCGAAGTGGTAACATTGGGCCGATTCAGAGATGCACGCTTTCTTAAGCAGACGTGCGGTATGCAGTTCACGCGCCAAGGTCAAGTCTCACTTACATTGGAAAATGGGGCATTGAGCGCCAAAGAAAGTATATCGCCCGGAAAGACGGGCAGGTTCGCAGGGAATCGAGCCCGTCGACATCCGGATTTGCGCGATGAAACTAAACCAAGGCATGCCAGCAAAGCTGTACGCCCATCGCCAGGAGCCAGATCGACAGCGCAAGGCGCATCACGCGTACGGGGATTCGCGACGCCAGCCCTGCTCCCACCAGCCCGCCGAGGACCCCGCCTACGATCAGATTGACCAGCAACGCCTCGTTCAATCCTGCGCTCCGCAGATGCAACGTCCCGCCAACGATGGAGAGGCACAACCCAAAGGCGAGGTCCGTTCCCACGATCTTCCGCACATCCAGGGGCGTCAGTCCAAGCAGCGCCAGAGTTCCCAGCGCTCCCGCCCCCGACGACGAGAACCCCACCTCTGCTCCGATCGGCAACATCACTGCTGCCAGCCAGCCTGGCGAATCAGACCGCCGCGCAAGTTCTCCCGCCGGTTTGAAGTGCCTATATATATGCCACGCGGACGAAATTACGATCATCAAGCCGAGCGCCAAATACAGCCAGAAGTTATTTGCCTCATTGTGTGCGACGCGCTGAAAAATGAACGATCCGATCGCAACGCCGGGAAGGCCGGTCGCGAGAATGAGACCGAGCGTTTTCCACTCGATCTGCCGCTTCCATATCTGCACCGGAACGACCACGAACTTCACCGCAGCCGAATAAATAAGCGCCGTCCCTACTGCCTCGGCCACCGGAACATGCAGGAACAGGATCAGCAACGGCGCAATCAGCGATCCGGCGCCCACACCGGTGATCGCGATAAGCACTGCGATTGCGAATCCAAGCACGAGTTCCATCGAGCTCTCCGTTTACTTCGCTTGCAGGTGAATGCCACACTCGACTTTGCGCCCGGACCAGCGACCCGACCGCGCATCTCCCGGGTCAAACGGCAGACTCGTGCACGGAGCGCAGCCGATTGATGTGTAGCCTTTCTCGTAAAGGGGCAGCAGCGGGATCTCGTTCTGCTCCGCATACCGCCAGACATCCCGGGTCGTCCACTCCGCCAACGGACTCAACTTCGCAAGAATATGTCCCGAAGGCAGAGTGAAAAATTCGCGCGTCTGCAAATTTGCCCGTGTCTTCGATTGCTCCCGCCGCAACCCCGTCACCCACGTCGTGTACGAACCGAGGGCACGGAACAGCGGCTCAACCTTTCGCAAGCCACAGCAACGGTCAGGAGCGGTCTGATTCAGAATTCCGAATTTTGACTCCTGCTCGGCAACGGTGATCTCCGGCTCTACATTCACCAGGTTCAGATCCCAGTCCGCAGCAATGCGATCTCGGTACTCCAGGGTCTCAGGAAAGTGATAACCCGTTTCCAGAAACAGCACCGGAATCCGCGGTTTGATCTGCCGAGCCATGTGCAGCACCACCACATCCTCAGCCTGAAAGCTACTGGTCAAGCACGCACGCTGCGCATCCTCCAGTTGTTCCCGCAGAAAATTCGAAGCCGCTTGTGCCAGTTCGTCAGATGCCCAGACCGTTGTCATTCTCATCCTCTCCTCTAGGAAGTGAAGCGATTCGTTCGATCTCAGCCAGAAACGCCTCTGGCCGTGCAGACTCGAGCTCGGGCGGAACTTCGGTAGGGTTCCCACTCACTGAATCCGCCCGAACATACGAAATTCGTGCAAGTTCATCCGACTCGCTGATCACAAATGCGCCAGCGCGAGCAAGGTTCAATAGCTGTGCCGTGCCCGCGTATCGCGTCCTTAATACCACCGCGCCCGTCGCCAGCAGCGCCTGCTCCAACTGTCGCGCAAGGAATGGCCTATCCCCGAGCTTTAGCAACCCGCTGATTGCACGTCGATGACCGTCCCCTGCTTCGTGGATCACGCGGATCATTCCCGCGCCCGATGTGCCGTTATCGGCGGAATCGATCAAGATGAAGCTGCCCGTCGCGCGGCTCTCGCGATACAAATCAGCGAGGAGTGGCCGGCTGGTCTCGATAACCACGCGCCCGATGTCGTTCAGCGCAAGCTGCGCCGCAGAATTCTCTGCCAGGTGCTCCACATCGATTCGCGATTGAATCTCAACCACACTGGCCCGCACCGTCTGGCTGGCATGTTTCAGCAGATAGGTCGCTCCGACGCGCAGCGGCTTGCCATGCATCCACACAACCGTAGCTTCGATCCGACTCGTCTTTCGCGGAGCATCTTCGACAGCAGCGATCATGTCCCCGCGACTCAGATCGATCTCATCCTCAAGCGAAACTACCACCGACTGCGGAACATGAGCTCGTTCCAATTCACCGTCCCATGTCGTGATCGATTTGACTCGCGTCCGCCTTCCGCTCGGGAGCGCTACGACCTCATCGCCAGGATGCACCGCTCCGGCTGTAATCTGTCCGGCGAATCCTCTAAAATCCTGATGCGGCCGGATCACCCGCTGAACCGGCAACCGGAAGGTTGCCTGCGTCCGCTCGATTGCCAGCGGTAGCGTTTCGAGCAATTCCAGAATGCTCGGTCCGTCGTAGAACGGCATTCTTGTACTGCGATGGACAATGTTATCTCCATCCAGCGCGCTCACTGGCACCGGAATCAGCCTGGGAATCTCCAGCTGTTTTGCCAAGGCCTGAAGGCTGTCACTGTGCTGCTTGAACACCTCCGGCGAAAATTCCACCAGGTCCATCTTGTTGATCGCGGCAATCACGATCGGAATGCCAAGCAGCGAAGCAATGCAAGCATGACGCCGTGTCTGGTTCAGGATCCCCTTGCGCGCATCGACAAGCACAATCGCCACATCTGCCGTTGATGCGCCTGTCGCCATATTGCGCGTGTACTGCTCATGCCCGGGCGTATCCGCGATAATGAACTTCCGCTTCGGCGTAGAGAAGTAGCGGTACGCCACATCGATCGTTATCCCCTGCTCTCGCTCGGCCCGAAGTCCGTCGGTGAGTTGAGCAAAATCGATCGCTGCATTTCGTGTCACCGACCTGATGTGGTCGTCGTACACGTTGTGCGAGTCATAGAGAAGTCGCCCAATCAGCGTTGATTTTCCGTCATCCACGCTGCCTGCCGTCGAAAATCGCAGCAGATCTTTCCTGAGCTCCGCCTCGAGCCGCTCCTCAATTGGCAGCGTCACTTCATCCACTTGGGCCTGTTCAGCCAATGCGATCGCACTTCCCTCAGCAGAACTCATCAAAAGTAGCCCTCGCGCTTCTTCAACTCCATCGATCCGTCCTGGTCGTGATCGATGATCCGGTTAGCGCGCTCTGAGTTTCGGACAGCCATCAGTTCCTCAATAATCTTGGGAACCGTGTCGGCCTCCGATCGGATCGCTCCTGTGCAAGGGCTGCATCCGAGCGAGCGCAACCTGCATTTCACCAGCTGCTCCTCTCCAGGAAGTCCCTGGATAAATGGCTGCTCGAGTGGAATCAGCGAGTCGGCACGCACCAGCATTTTTCTAGGTTTCGCAAAATACAGCGGCACAATCGGAATCTTCTCGAGATGGATGTAGTGCCATATATCAAGTTCCGTCCAGTTCGAGAGCGGAAACACCCGGATACTCTCGCCCGGGCCAATCTTCCCGTTGAATAACGACCATAGTTCGGGTCTTTGATTCTTTGGATCCCACTGCCCTGCTCCGTCGCGAAACGAAAAGATCCGCTCTTTCGCTCGCGACTTCTCTTCATCGCGCCGTGCGCCGCCGAATGCCGCGTCGAATCCGCCCGCTCGCAGTCCATCCAGAAGTGCCTGTGTCTTTAAGAGCCCACAGCACCGCTGGGTCCCGAGCTTCACTGGATTGGCTCCATCTGCAAGAGCGTGTTCGTTTCGCCACACAATCAGCTTCAGACCAAGCTCCGCCGTGTATCGGTCGCGAAACTCGAGCATCTCGCGGAACTTGTATCCCGTATCAACGTGCAGCAGCGGAAACGGAATCGGCCCTGGATGAAAGGCCTTCTGAGCCAGCCGCAGCATCACCGAAGAATCTTTCCCGATCGAGTACAGCATCACAGGGTTCTGAAACTCGGAAACTACCTCACGGAAGATATGAATGCTTTCTGCTTCCAGAAGCTCAATGTGATTGAGCCGGTCGCGCAAAAGCTCAGCTTCGGGTGCGGCAGGGATATGTCCGTTGCTGGCTGTATTTCGTTGCTGGACTGCGGTGGTCGTCATGATTCTCCGGATGTTTAAGGGCAATAAAAAACCCGCGGCGGCAGGGAAACTGCTGCGCGGGGTATGGGAGTTCCGGTAAGTCTACTGGCGGCTTATCCCATAGTCCGGCGCGGCGCACAACAACATGCGCAACAAGCGACCGGCATGGAACAGCACAAAGCCATTGCTTCTACTATACGGGTCCCCGATTGTGAGGTCAATCACCGAAGGCGAACAGGGAGCGAAGCTTAGTTATCGATGCGCCTCGGTCAGCGGCAATCTGGCTAGTCCTCATGCAGCACCGTCAGGGGATCCACCCTCGTTGCTCGGAGCGCTGGCACCAAACTCGCTACAAAGGACACGAACACAATCAACACCGTTGCCACCGTGTACGTAGCCGTGTCTCGGACGCTGACCCCATAGATAAGGCTCGCCGCCACACGTCCCAGCCCGAGAGCCGCAGCAATTCCGATCCCTACTCCGGCGAGCGTCGGTTTCATTCCCTGCGCGACCACCAGAGTCATCACATCCTTGAACGAAGCACCAAACGCCAGCCGCAATCCGATCTCCCGCATCCGCCGTTTAACCGAGTACGCGAGGACGCTATAGATACCGATTGTGCACAGCACCAACGCGAGCGCTCCAAAGATCGCCAACAGCTGCATGTTGAAGCTTCGCTGCGTCAACGTGCTTCCGATGAAGTCCTCCAGCGTCATGACATTGTCGACGGGGATGCTGGCGTTCACTTCGCCAATTGCTTTTGTGATGGTAGGGGCCAGCTTCTGCGGCGGTGTGGAAGTTCGCACCACGAGAGAAACTCCGAATGAACGCCACGGTCCCTGTGCGGAATCGCCTACCTGCGCACGCGGCCAATAGAGCGTGGCGATTCCAGAGGTAGTGTCGAGTCCGTGTTGCTTCACATCACCGACCACCCCAACTACGGTGCGCTCTCTATCCGGGAAGAACGTCAACTTCAGATGATGTCCGATTGGGCTCTCGTTCGGCCAGAACTGTTGGGCCATCGACTTGCTGATCACCACTACGGCATTCGAAGCCGCGGTGTCACCGTCTTGAATGCGGCGGCCTTCCAGCAGGGGAATCCTCATGGCGTCGAAGTACCCGGGCGTGACTTCGCGAACAGAGACTTCCGGCTGCTCGGACATTGGCACCACTGGGCGCCCCTCGACAGCGACAGGCTGGTTGGAACCGCCGGCAAGAGGCAGATCGTCCACGCCTCCGGCAGATTCAACTCCCGGCAATGCGCGGATGCGCTGAAACATCTGACCCAGGAATTCATGTTCTTCAGCAGGCGTCGTGAATTGATTTTTAGGGATTTCCAGTGCCATCGTGAGGACATTGCGCGCGTCGAAGCCAGGATTTGTGTTCTGTAGACTCCATAGGCTTCGCAGCATCAAACCCGCGCCAATCAACAGCACAATGGACAGAGCGACCTCTACCGAAACCAAGGCCGAACGAGTGATGCTGCTTCCGCCGTCCGAATCCATACGACCGAGGCCTTGTTTGAGCGCCTCATTCACGTCGCCTTTAATCATGCTCAGGGCGGGCAGCAGTCCGGAGAGAAGCCCGGTTAAGACGGACAGGCCGAGCGTGAACCACAACACCGACTGGCTGAGCCCAATGTCGCCCATGCGCGGAAGCTTGTCGGCGAAGAATTTAACTAGCAGTTCAATACCAAAGTGCGCGAAGACAAGTCCCAAGGCTCCGCCGCACACGGCCATGATGATTGATTCGGTCAGTAGCGGCTGCACGATTCTGCTGCGACTCGCTCCCAGCGCTGACCGAATCGCGATCTCCTTCCGGCGGCTGAAAACACGCGCGAAGATGAGGTTCGCCACATTTGCGCACGCGATCAGAAGCACGAATCCAACCGCCCCCAGCATCATCAGCAAAGCTGGGCGCACATCGCCGACTAGATCGTCACGCATCGAGATCACGCTCGCGCCCCAGCCCTTGTCATCAGCCGGATACGACTGCTCCAAGCGATGCGAGATTGTGTTCATCTCCGCCTGCGCCTGGGCGATCGTCACACCTGGCTTCAATCGCGCGATCGCCAGAAAATGGTGTTCGCCTCGAACCGCAGCTTCTTCGGCCGTCATTCCGAGCGGCGTCCACACCTCGGCATAATCGGGCTTCGCCATCTTCGGCCCCATCACACCGACAATCACGTACGGAGAGCCGTCGAGGGTCACAGTTCTGCCAACCACGTTCGGATCCGCAGCATACCGCATCTGCCAGGTTTTGTAGCTCAGGATCAGTTCCTTGTTGCGTCCCGGCTGATCCTCCTCTGGCAAAAACACTCGTCCGTGAATCGGCTGCACTCCCAGCACTGAGAAGAACCCGGCCGTCACACGCCCGGCGTGAATGATCTCTGCCTTGCCTTGTCCGGTCAATTCGTACCCGCCGTGGCTGTACAGCGCCATGCTGCTGAACACGTCATTCTGCTTCTGCCAATCCAAAAAATTCGCCGCCGATACCGCAAACTGCGTCATCCCGGGGAAACTCGATTGCGGCGGCACATGCCATAGTTGCACCAGCCGATCCGGATCCTGAAAGGGGAGCGGTTCCAGCAGCACCGCACGTACCACACTAAATATGGCCGTGTTCGCCCCGATGCCGAGTGCCATGATCAACACGGCTACTGATGTAAACCCCGGGCTCTTCAGCAGATGTCTAACTGCGAATTTGAAATCCTGGGCGAGCTTGGGCATACGGCCTCCTGTATTTCATGGAATGACTGCAAACACTTATCCACTCCAAGGCGCTGTTAAGCAGGTTGCTTTCAGCGAAGCCGGAACTCAATCGACCGTAGTTGTGTCCAAATACGGAAGGGGACGTCCAGAAATGAACAGTGGATTAGAACGCGACGCATCGCAAAGGAAGTGGGTTGTGTACGCCGGCGGAGATTCGCCGTGCGCATCAAGACCAGAGTGTCACCTTATGAGGAGGATCGGAACTCGGCGCGAACGGACAGGTTTCGATGCAAACCTGTGTAAGTAGGCTGCTTACCCAAAGAAGGTCCTATGTGCCCGGCAGTGTGTGGCGCCGAAGCAAAAGAGATGCTAGACGCTGCTATTCCTCAATTCGATATGTGAATTCTTCGATCACGGGATTCGTCAGCACCTCGCGCGCAATTTTCTCCACCTGCGATCTTGCGGCTGACTGATCCAGCCCATCGGCAAGCGAAAGGGCGAAATATTTGCCCTGGCGTACCGCCGAAACATCGGAGAAGCCAATCTTCCGAAGTGCGTTGTGGATAGTCTGCCCCTGTGGATCCAGAACCGAGGTCTTCAGCGTAACGTAGACATGGGCCTTCATTATCCGCGATTATAGAGGTTCGGGCGGATGGCCGGTAAGTGCCCCGGTGAGAGATTCGACAAAGGTCCCCGGGGAATTCTGGTCCCCTTCTCGTCCTATCCTCGAGCCAAGCAAACGAACCACGCCATGCGCATCTAAACGTAAGGTCCCCCTCTGCATTCCGGACCCAACCCCGAGAGGACATACAGAATGGTTAATTATTTGGAACTGCCGATTGGCGATCGGTCCCCTGAGGTCTTTCGCGCTGTCATTGAGATCCCCAAGGACGGAACCAACAAATTTGAGTATGACAAGCAGTTGCACGTCTTCAAGCTCGACCGCAACCTTCACTCTCCCGTTCACTACCCCGGAGACTATGGGTTCATTCCCTCAACCCTGAGCGACGATGGCGATCCTCTCGACGTCCTGGTGTTGGTCCCGCACGCCACTTTCGCTGGTTGCGTACACGAGGTACGTCCCATCGGATTGTTGGAGATGCTCGACCAGGGCACGCTGGACGAGAAGGTTCTTGCCGTGGGCAAGAATAATCCGCGCTACACCAATGTCTGGAACTACACCGATATCTACCCGCACATGCTGAAAGAGATCACGCACTTTTTCTCTATCTATAAGGACCTTGAAGGTAAACGCGTGGAGATCAAGGGGTGGCACGATGCCGCCTACGCGCGGGATCGAGTCGTTCGCGCTGCCAAGCTCTTTGATGAAGCGAAGCAGAAGACCGAGGAGTCCAGGCTCAAGCCGGTCGCCGTGAAGCAGAAGGTAGCGACGAAGTAAAAAGCAAGCAATTAGTAGAGAAGGGGCTACGTCGGACTCGTAGCCTTTTCTGTCAAGCGGCAGTACTCTGATTCCGCTATAATCTTGGTGAGCCCGGAGAGATGGCCGAGAGGCTGAAGGCGGCGGTTTGCTAAACCGTTATAGGGGCTAAAACCTCTATCGGGGGTTCGAATCCCCCTCTCTCCGCCATTTTCGAACAATCGCTACGAGCTACAGTCACGTCAAGACTGACGAGGTTAGATGCTCCATCTCCACCGCGGTATTCGATTCGGCTCCTTTCGGCATGGTCGGGCCGATCGCTACCGCGGAACCGTGACCTTCAAACCAAGCGATAAAGCCTGATCGCTCCGCATCGGGCAGTCTCTGCTGATCGATCCAATGGTAGTAAGCGCCCATTTCTGCATCGATCAGAGAGCCGTCAGGATCAAGATCCGCATCCCCGTGTCCTCCTGCAAGCAGTTCGTTCATCGGCCGCTGTCTCTGACGCGGAGCGAACCGCACCAGCAGTGTCAAAGCCTGCGCGCGTCGCAGCGTTTCACGCGCAGCCCATTGCGCAAACGTTGTGCTATAGATCTGCGTTCCCGAACCTTCCGTGAAAAGTTTCATTTCGAATCGGCTGAGCACCGGATCGGCGTTCTTCGTAATTCCAAGATCGCTCGGATTCATCCGTGCTAGAACAGTTCGAAGCTCCTCCGGTCCCATACCCGGACGATCGATTTCAGTCTGCATCCGCTTCAGCAACGAATTACGCAGCGGCGTAAGGGCGTCATACGAGATCGTTGTAATCCCCGCGTTGACAGCCCTTGCTGCTCCTCCGTCCACATACCAATGTGCATATGGCGCCGGATGAGCTTCCGATCGCTTTTCGAGAACAGCAAACAAGGTTTCTAATCCGCCCTCAGCACGAACATTGCTGAAATAGGTTCCGTGCTTGCGCAGATTTCGGAAGAGCGGTTGGTCATAGGTAGCTACGCCTTGTCCGACGACTGCTATTCCCAGCCTTCGCACAGGCAGCGGCTCCGGTTGATTCGCGCGATCGAGCCGATCGCCATAATCCGTTGCCGCCTTGCGAAAAGCGTCCAGCTGATGTGTAGACCAAAGGTATGCGGCCTCCTTCTCCACAAACTGAGCAGGAAGATTCACCCAATCGAAGTTCTCCAAACTCGGAGATATCGAGATCGAAGCGAAGCTCCCGAACCATTCGTGAACTTGCGAATCAGGGAGGCCACCGATTGTCGAGAGTTCCTTCTCGAGAACTGAACGCTCGAGCGGAAATCGATAATCGTAATCAATCACTTCGCGAAGCAAACTGGGCACGAAAGCCATCGGGAGGCGCCGAATTCCCTGGAGGTGCTTTCCAAGAAGTAAACGTGCTTCCGGGGGATAGCTCGCGAAACTCTCTATTTTCAGATCACGTGGGAGCATGGCTACACCAACTCCCGAATGGGATTCCCGCTGGATTGCGAAGGCGAAAAGCCCATCATTGCTCCAATGCTAGGCACCAGATCGACCGACTGCACCGGTGTATCGTATACGACCCCGTGCCGAACACCTTGACCGAGCACCATCATCCAAGTCGTGCGGCTTGCCGGATCACCCGTTCGATGATGCTGGAAGCCGTTACCACCGGCATCGAAATCGGAATCGCGTCCGAAGTCAGGCAGCACAAACATCGTAGTGTTTCCCGCATATTCCGGCTCTGTTTGTATTACCCTCCAAAGCTCAGCGCACAAGCGGTCGGTTCTCCGAATTCCATCGATGTACAGGGAGTACGCCCCGGAATGCGCCACGTCGATGTCATGCATGGTAATCCAGAGCAGACTTGGCGCCTCTTCCCGCATCAGGCGCTTCGCTATGTATAGCGATAGCTCATCCGGACTCGAGAGCGAGCGCGCATGCGACGTAAAGTCTGCGATAGAGAGCTTCAGAATCATCTCAAGCTGTTGAAGCTCGACTTCCCCACCAGCAAGCGCTGGGGTGTAGAGCGGAGTTTCATAGTTGTCGTGTAGCAGGTGTTCGAAATCTGCATTGGTTCCGGCGCTCGCGATCCCGAGCAGTCGTTTCGGTAAGATCACACGCGCGCCTTGGCCTGGACCAAAACCACGCACTTCGCTCTCGCCGATTCTGTGGAATCCATTACTTGGAGCAACTACCCACGCATCAGAAGACGGTCTCCTAAGCTCTTTCCTGAAGTATTCGAATACGGTTGGATGTTCTGGCGCAACGGAAGCAAAGTTGTTGAGAGTCTCGTAAACACCAGTCGCCAGACTCGCTGTAGCAACGTAGTGACCGAGAATGCCCTGGTTCGTCACGTGAGTGAAGAAGCTCGACTGCGGAGCCATTTCGCTCAGCATGTGAGGGATGTTCTCCTGTCCTTCCGGCGCAAACGTCTCCTGGTCTCGCGCACCACCACCGAATGTGACAACAACGACCTTGCGCTTTTTGCGAGTTGATTCCGCCCGTAAAAAGGGACTCGCCTGCAAGACCGCGCCCCCGAGCAGCAAGCCCGCGGCATCTCGCAGGAAGTCACGCCGTGTGCGGCTAACGGCAAACGGAGTTTCAGATCGATATAACGAGCGGTTCACTCTCACGGCCTTTCAGAGGTTGAAGACTTTTCTGAATACACAAACTGCCGAACTTCGTCGTGCTCCTTCTGTACCTCCGCCAGATGCGCAACCCGGAGCTTCTCGTAAACGGCGAACTCTTTTTGCGCATTCTCTTTCTGACCTACATGCACGAGGTCTGTTCCGAGCCTGTAATGCGCGTCGGACAGATTCGGGTTGAGTTCCAGCGCGCGTTGATACTGCGGAATCGACTTGGCATACTCGTGCTGGTCGGCGTAGAGATTTCCCAACTGCACGTGAGCATCAGTGAAGGAATCGTCCAATTCAATGGTTCTTTTCAACAGCGCCTCGACCGAGGCCATATCGGTATTTGAACTGCCGGCGCGCTTACCCTTCCAGAGGCTCACAGCATAGTAGTACTGCGCCAAAGCATTGTTCGGCTCAAGGTCAGCATAGCGCTTGAAGCGCTCAACCACTTCATCCGCCTGCAATGGCGAGCTGTTGTAGGCCTTGGAAAGGAACATGTAGCAGCGCGCATCCTTCGGGTTCAGATCCGCAGCCACGATCAAGGCTTGCACCGCCTTGTCATAGATGCCGCGGGAATAGAGTGCTAAACCCAGTCCGATAAGGATGCGTGGCGAGTTTGGATACATTCCCGAAGCCTTCTGAAAAATCGTAATTGCAGGCTCATAGGTGCGGTGCAGCAGCATCTCGCTGCCCCAGGCGAACATATTCTCCTCGCTTGGCTCGAGGTGCGCCGCCGCTTCATAATCGTTGGCGGCCTCTACGAATTTCCCTTCCTTCTCGTCGATCTGTCCGAGGAGATTGCGCAGTTCGCCAGTGTTCTTCTGTTTCAACAGGGCTTCGACAACGATCCGCGCGTCACTTAGTTTACCCAGCATAAAGTTGGCCATAGCCAGGTCATATGCGTTGTCATATGCGGCTGGATTTGCTTCGTAGGCGGTCCGTATAAGGGGCAGAGCTTCGGCCACTTTTCCTGTCTGGATGTAGAACTCACCCAGATTATGGTTGGCGTCGTAGCTCGCGGGCTCGAGAGCCAGGGCCTTCTTGAACTGCTCACCTGCCAGTTCAGTCTTACCGAATCGCAGCAACGTGGCACCCAGATTTGTTCGCGCCTCTCCGGACTCGGGCTTGATCTGAACAGCCTCGTTCAGATGCAAGATTGCCTTCTCGCTATTCGGAATCGAGGCGTATGCCATGCCCAGCAATTCGTGGATTTCGAAGCTTCGGGGAGCGAACGAGAGGAGTGGTTCAAGACGGGAAGCGGCTACAGCATATCGACCAGCTTCGTACTCAGAGACGGCTGATTGATACTGTTGGTCCAGCTTCCGACTCTCTTGACCGGCCACTGACACTGTCCAGCTGGCTACCAAGATGCTGGTCAGATACACGAACCGGAACTTCTTGCTCACAGTGCTCCTCCGCGTGAGCAGCGCGCGATTGAAATGAAAAACCCCGGCCCGGATGGTATTCCGAACCGGGGTGTTCTCAATCTTAGCTTAGTAGTACAGCTTCAGAGCAAGCTGGATCTGGCGCGGGTCGTAAGGATTGTCGCGCGTCGAACCAACTTCTCCGAAGTGCGAGTCTGTGATGTTGCCCGAACCGCCGATGGCCACGACGCCGTTGCCGCCGAAGTTGGGTGCGTTGAAGTTTGGATGGTTCAGGATGTTGAAGAACTCAGCACGGAATTCTGTCGTGAACCGCTCCTTGATTGGGAACTTCTTGAAGATCGAGAAGTCTAGCCTGTGGAATCCAGGTCCGTTGATCTGGCCCGGCTTGGAACCCAACGCTGCCGCTCCTTCCAGAGGTATACAACCTGAAACTGAGCCAGTATCGGGAACAATAGTTCCAAGGGATCCGTCGAGGTCGTCCCGGAGTTTGCATGGCTGGGCGAAAGCTGCCGGATTGTTGATCCAGAACGGTCGTGGAGCACCGTCGATCGTCTTGGTCTTGATTCCTAGCTTGGGACTTTGGCCCTTCACCAAGACCACATTGCAACCGGTTCCTGAAGTAGTGCCCGTCGGACATCCGAAGTTCACCGGCTGGCCGCCCTGCAGAGTGGTGATCCAATTGAACGCCCACCCTCCTAGAACCGTATCCGCTACTCCCCCGTGATTCATGTACTTCTGGTTTTTGCCAAACGGCAGTTGATATCCCCCGCTGAAATGGATCACGTGCCGGAGGTCAAAGTTGGCCCGAGCCCAGTCGAAGCGAGGCCCGAGACCCGGAACGTTGTAGGCTCGCAGACCGCCAGTCGAACCGCCATTCAGCAAGTCACCGGCATCCGACATGGCCTTCGAATAGGTCCACGTGAGCAGGAAGGTCAGCCCATTCGACATCTGATCTTCGAGCTTCGTCTGCAATCCGTGATAGGTACTCTCGCCGTAGGTTGCCTGATAGCTACCCCCGCCGAAGTCTGAGAACGGGACACAACTGTCACCCTGGAAGACACCGTAATCCTTCGCACTCGTCTTGCAGGTTCCCGCCTTTGTACCGCTTACGTTGCTGGGCAGGATCTGAGTCACATTCTGGTAGCCAACTCCGCCCTGCAAATCGGCGCCATGCGTGTAAACATACGACGCTTGGGCGGAGATCGACCGCGTCAGTGAATACTGCATGGTGAGATTGGCGCTGGTAGTACGCGGTGTTTGATAGTTAAACTGCAGACCCTGCAATCCAAGGCTCTGCGCATTGAACGTCTTCGGGTCGAGGCTCATACAACCAAAGCCGGATTCGAAGTTCGCCGTTCCATGGCCCGAGGCTGGATCGCCTCCCGCAGCAGGACAGTTCGAGTAAGAGGTGTTGTAACTGGTCGGCACCACGCCACCAGAAGGCCCATTGAATCCGGGAGGCGCATTGGTGCTTGGCGTCAGGTTGAACACGAACGGATAATTCTCGCCGATATTCGGGCCGTATCCCTGGTTCTCAAAGGAGTTATAGAAGAGTCCCACGCCGCCGCGAACCACCAGGCTGTTGCTGACCTGATAGGCAAAGCCTACGCGAGGTGCAAAGTTGGCCTTCTGAGTTTGCAGCAATCCCTGTCCCCAGCGATCGGTCTGCAGCAGTGTAATTCCGTCTTTTTCAAGAAGATCGAGGAACCCGGTACAGCTGGCAAGAACCGTAAGACAATCCGCAGTGCGCGACAGCGTTCGGTTGTCTTTGCCGTGCGCTGGAATGATGAACGTAGGAGCGCCGATCGGAGTTCCAGGCACCGCGTATGGAACAAAGTTTGCCTGTCCGCCATTCGTTTCGTTGATCGGACCGAAGTAATCCCAACGGAGCCCGAGATTGAGGGTCAGCTTCGAATTTACCTTCCAGTCATCCTGGAAGTACGAGGCGAAGTACATCTTCTGGTCGTATGTCTTGTTGATATTCGAAGCATACGTCTGGTTAGAACCGCCCGACCAGCTGAATCCGTTCGGATTGGGATTTCCGTTGATAGTCGCCGGCGCTGCAGCAGGCGGCAAGATGAACTGAGCGACGCCACCAGTGGTTGAACCCTGGTTGGGGATGTCGGTGAAGCTGCCGTTATAGTCGAACTGGCCATGCGACCAAGCGGGCTGTAGCGTGGAGAACTTGACCGTTTGGTACTCAATTCCCATCTTGAAGCTGTGCTTGCCATAGATCTTTGTGAAGTCGTCCGTGACCTGCAGCGTCTGGCTTACCTCGTCCGACGGCAGGAAGGAGTTGCTTCCAAGCTGCGCAAGGTTGCCGATGCTGAAGGCGGGAAGGCCGCCGTTCTCCTGGCCTTGCGGGATTCCACCGTTGTTGGCGATCCCGTATTGACCGGGGATGCCATCTACCGTGGCCTGTGGTCCGAAGCGGGTTGTGTGGAGGTGAGCAAAGCCTGCCCTGACCTGATTAACGGTACTCGGGGAGAACACATGCGTATAGCCCAAAACAGCCTGATCTGACTTGGCTGTTTGAAGGCCCTGATCGAACGAACCGCCATCGGCAATTCCTCCGAAGATGCCGGGGATGAAGATCGGATCGTCGGAATAGCTGAAGCGCACGAATATCTGATCGTGTTCCTCGGGGTTGAAATCGCCGCGGATATCGAACTGATTGCGGTGCTCAAAGAGAGCCGGGCTGTTGCCATAGGTCTGGAGACCGGAATTCGGGGCCGGGAAGAGATTGAGCACCTTGACCGCGTTTTGATCAATGCGCCCCGCGTTTGCGCCCGTAAGTTGGTTGAGATCCGAGCACGCTGCCAGTGTCACAGTCGTGGCACTCGGTCCGCATACGGAACTGAACGCATCGCGGACATAACCGTCCGAGCCAGAGGTGTTGACGAGCCCCGATACCGGGTCGACCGCGTTCTTGGCAACAAAACGCGTGGTCGCGGGATCAAGAATGGTTCCCTTCTGGATGGCTCGGTTCAGGATGTCAGTACGAGTCGTACCGTCGTTCTCTGCCAAGATGTCTGAGAGATTTGTGTAGTTGCTGCTCCGCATGAGCGCGGTGGGGACGTTTCCAGATTCAGGCGTGCCCTGCACGCGCCGGAAGCCCTCATAATCTCCGAACAGGAACAGCTTGTTCTTGATGATCGGCCCACCTGCCGATACGCCGAACTGATTCTGCCGGAGCTTGCCTTTTCCGATTCCCGTATTGTTCTCGAAATAATCAGCGGCATCCAGCTTGTCGTTCCGGAAAAACTCCCACGCCGTGCCGTGAAGCGAATTCGTGCCGGACTTGATGGTCGCATTCAGAACCGCGCCTGCCGATCGCCCCAGCTCAGCGCTGAAGTCGGCCGTCTGCACCTTGAATTCCTGAATGGCATCGACTGGCGGCAGGATCACGTAGTTTGTGCCGTTCAGGAAGTCTACGGCGTTCGAGTTGTTATCGATTCCGTCCAGCAGGTAATTGTTCTGCGCGGGACGCAATCCGTTTGCCGAGAAAGCGCCCGAAGCCGCATTTCCGCGGGTATCGGCCTGAGGCGTTTGCATGCCGGCGCCGAGCTGCGCAAGGAATGTAAAGTTGCGTCCGTTCAGCGGGAGATCGTGAACCTGCGCCTCACCGATGACCTGTCCCACTGAGGCTTCCTGCGTCTGCAAGACAGGAGGAGCAGTGTTGACCTCGACCGTTTCCGTAGTCCCACCGGGCTTCAGAGCGATGTTGACCTGAAGCACCTGAGCCACGCTGACGGTCAGGTTCTTTTGCGTCGTCTTCGCGAACCCCTGGGCCGAGGCGGTAATGGTGTAATGGCCAGTACGCACGGGTGAAAACGTGTAGGCGCCGCTTGCATCCGATTTGGTCTGGAGAGTACGACCTTGGTCGGTGTTCAGCAACGTAACGTCCGCATTCGGCACAACGGCGCCGCTGGAATCTTGCACCGTCCCGGTAATTGCTCCTTCATCCACCTGGCCAAAGGCGGATTTGCTTTGGACGAGGAGAACGCACGCGATCGCCAGAACTGCGCATCGTAGTGCCCTCACCAATTGAAGCCTGCTGATGCCACGGCCCATGAGAATAACCTCCGTTCCTCTGTTTCCTCTTCTGGGACACACACTTCTAAATCTTCGAAACCATGCTGTTGCGGGTGATGGGGACAGATGAAATCGTTTTCGTGTAAACGGTTTCATTCTGTTGGAGCAACTTATGCGATTCTCATGATGTTTGTCAATCAAAAGTTGTACTTGGATCTAAGACCAGCCAACGAATGCCCTGATCGAGGGCGCCACATGATGCCGCTTACCCGTGAATTACCGATCGTAAACATATTTATTTTCATTTACATAGTATCAAATCCCCTTGCGTCTCGCCGGTGGGGCATGGAAGCTTCAACGCGAGAGAAACCCTCTTTCACCGGATCGAAAGGAGCGGCGGAATTTTGGGTCATTGCTGGGATCGGTCTCCCTCGGATGCTACGCCGCATCTGGCCGGAGACTTAGGTTGCAATGCTATGATTCCGAGCATCTCGCCGTCATTGCACCCGATGAAGTTCTCCCATTCGCCTCAATGTAAGAAGATATCCCGACGCTGGCTCCTCAAATCGCTTAGTGTCGCACCCTTGGCTTTCCGTCCATCTTCCATCTTCCCCGTTTGCGCGGCAGAGTCCGCCTCGTCTGCGCTTGGCAACTTCTCCGAAGCTGATCCGAGGCTCCTGCCTCACTACCCGATGCCTTCGCCGCTCGCCGACATCCTGCGCCTTGTGCAGCCGGGATCTGATGAGTATCCGCTGGAGAAGTATGCGGAAGAAATCGAATCGACCCTCGAGGTGTGGGGAGCGGAACTCAGGAAGAGGGTCAACACGACCGTGACCATCTCACCGCCTGTGGACGCACAGATCGAGGCTTCCGATCTCTCCGCCCAGAAATCAACTCCCTTACGATCAGGATTCGGAGTCGAAACCCTCAAATTTGCTTTTCCCGCCCTCCGCAAATACTCCAGTGAACAGTTCAGCAAGGACCTAACCACATGGCTCGGACTTTCCACCTCGGTTGAGGCAGCCGAATTCGAAATCTTCAACATTGAGCAGTTGAAGAAGGACCCCCTCTCTGTCCGAATCCAGGTGCGATACGACATTGTCTCGACAGTCGCAAACAGGAAGCGCGAAGAACGGGTAGGCGCCTGGCAGATGGAATGGCTTCAAGATGAACATCAGACCTGGAAGGCGCAGAGCTGGCGCTTTGCTGGCGAAACTGTCTGCAGGGTGGAGGGCCGGGCTTTTGAAGACATCACGTCGAGGAGTTTCGGCGGCATTGAATCGTTCCGATCACAACTTCTGCACGGCGCTGACTATTGGCGGACGGTGATCGATGGGGCTGTTGCCGTCGACGTTTATGGAAACCACGGGCTCGCTGCCGGGGACTTTGATGGGGACGGATTCGACGATCTGTACATTTGTCAGCCGGCAGGCCTGCCGAACCGGCTCTATCGCAATCGTGGCGACGGCAGTTTCGAAGACGTAACTGAGAAGGCTGGAGTCGGTGTCCTCGATAGCACCTCTTGTGCCCTATTCGCAGATTTCCTGAACCGGGGCCGACAAGATCTGCTGGTTGTCTGCGGCACCGGGCCGCTTTTGTTCTTGAACAACGGTGACGGCACGTTCTCGCTTAGACCCGATGCATTTAAGTTCTCGAGAAGTCCCCAAGGGTCATTTACGCACGCTGCAATTGCCGACTACGACAATGACGGCCGTCTGGATATCTATTTTTGCCTGTACATGTACTACCTCGGGCTCGAGCAGTACAACTATCCCGTTCCCTATTACGACGCTCGCAACGGGCCACCTAACTGCCTTTTCCGTAATCAGGGAGATGGAACATTCGTAGAAGCAACCGAGAGTTCTGGATTAAATATCAACAACAACCGTTACAGCTTCGCATGCGCGTGGGGAGACTCGAACGGCAATGGCATCCCCGATCTATTCGTTGCAAACGATTTCGGCAGCTCACAGTTGTACCGAAATCATGGGGATGGAACGTTCCGCGATGTTTCGGGCGAGGCACACATCGAGAGCGTCGGCGCGGGAATGGGCTGCTGTTGGGCTGATTTCGATAATGACGGGCACCAGGATATCTATGTTCCGAGCATGTGGGAGGCCGCCGGACAACGCGTATCTTCGCAGCCGCAGTTCCATCAAGGCGCGCCCGCCAGGATCCGTGAGCTATACCAACGCCATGCTCGTGGAAACGCGCTATATCGCAACCGTGGCGATGGGACCTTTGAAAATGCTGGCAACACAACCGGGGTCGAGATGGGTCGTTGGTCGTGGTCTTCTGATTTCTGGGATTGGGATCACGACGGCTACAGCGACCTTTATGTGACGAACGGATATCTTACGGGCCCCAAACATGATGAACTCGCGGGATTCTTCTGGCGACAGATCGTCGCCAAGTCGCCAGAAGATGCGACCCCCCTGACGGCCTATGAAAGAGGCTGGAATGCCATCAATGAATTGATTCGTGCCGATCATACCTGGCACGGACATGCACGCAACGTGGCATTCACGAATAATCAGGATGGCACTTTCACTGAAGCCTCGGGAGCTCTCCTGCTCGATTTCCAGGAGGATGCGCGGGCTTTTGTCCTTGCCGATCTCGATCACGATGGACGGTTGGAGGTCATCGTAAAGAATCGTAACGCGCCGCAAATTCGGGCTCTTCATAACGTCCTGACTTCCATTGGCGAATCCATCTCGTTTCGACTGCGAGGCACGCGCAGCAACCGCGATGCAATAGGCGCTTCCATTACGGTGACAGCGGGCAATCTGAGGCAAACGAAATATCTGCAGGCTGGCTCAGGGTTCATTTCTCAACATACAAAGGAGCTGTTCTTCGGGATCGGCCGACATACAGGAGGAGTTAAGGCCGAAGTCGCGTGGCCTTCCGGCCTCAAACAGACCTTTGTTGGCCTCCCAACCGGCAACCGGATCTCCTTGGAAGAGGGCATCGCAGAGTTCACCGCGATTCCCTTCACGAAAAAGACTGGCTTACCAAAAGCTCCTCCAAGTCTTGCTGAAGAGTCTCTCCCGCTGAATGTGGAGACTTGGCTGGTCCAGCCACTGAAGGCTCCTGACTTTAAGCTGCTTGATCTCGATGGATCGGAACACACGTTAGCTTCATTGGCTGGTAAATCAAAATTGATCACATTCTGGTCGATGGCGTCAGACCAAAGCAAACGTCAGCTAAGCGAGCTACAGGCAAGAGCACCGGCAATATCGACGAGCGGCCTGAAGACGATCGCGATTAACCTAGACGATCCAAGCAAGCAGGCAAATGCGCGCAGTATTGCAAGCCATTACCATTCAGTCGGAGCGATGCTCTTCGCAACGGAGGAAGTAGCCGGCATTTACAACCTCCTTTATCGGCACCTATTCGACCGCCAGCGCGATATGCCGATTCCACTTTCGTTGCTTCTCGACTCGAATGGAATGATCGTGAAGGTCTACCAGGGATTTGTGGAGAGTTCTCGATGCGAGTCGGACTCTGGGTCAATTCCCGATAGCCCCGAGAAGCGGATGCGCTACGCCCTGCCGTTTCCAGGCCGGCTGGTACGAGACGTGTTTGAACGAAACGATTTCACTCTCGGTGTTGCGTTTTACCAGCACGGATTTTTCGACCAGGCATCGGCTTCATTCGAGCAGGTGATTGCAGCCAAGCCTGACAATGCAAATGCTTATTACAATCTGGGCACACTAAATCTGCGCCGCAACCAACCGAATGATGCGAAACGATATCTGCAGAAGACAGTCGAGCTGAAGCCGGAGTTTGCTGAGGCCTGGAACAACCTCGGAATGTTAGCCGCTCAGGAGGGTGATGCGGATGCGGCCATCCGGGATTTCCAGAGATCAGTGGAAATCCGCCCGAACTACTCCACTGCATACATGAATCTCGGCAATCTCTATCGCCGGTTAAAGGCAGTCGATAAGGCATCCGATGCGCTTACCAAGGCTTTGGCACTTCGCCCCGATGACCCGGAAGTTCAATACAGCATCGGGATGCTCTTTGCGCAGCAGGATAAGCTCGCCGACGCTGGTGAGCATCTGGAGCGAGCGCTTGCACTAAGGCCAGATTATCCTGAAGCACTCAATAACCTGGGCGTGCTCTTTGTGCGACAGAGGAACTATGCGAAAGCGGAGGAGGAATTTCGCGAAGGGATCAGACGCGCGCCGGCATTCGACCAGTCCTATCTGAATCTGGCGCGTCTTTATGCGCTTCAGAACGAGAAGGAGAAGGCTCGCGAAGTGGTCGAAGAGTTGTTAAGGTTGCAACCGGACAACGCAAAGGCAAGAGATGCGATGTCAGTGCTACAATCAGCGCCATAACTGGCATTTGACAGTAGAGAGGATGGCTCCCCGCATCTCATCGACGGCGCTAATGGACTTCCGAAGGAAATATATGCGCCGGGTGAGCGTTCTGGCTATCCTTTGCGCCACGGCTTGGGGGCAACAGAAGAAGTCCATCTCCCCTTTCCATGAAGCTGAGAGCCTCTTGCAGCAAAACAGGCTTGCGGAGGCTTACACAGAGACAGTTGAACAGCTCAAGAAGCATCCGGACGTCGATGGCTACAACCTGCTTGGAATTATTGAATCGAACCGAAACAACTTCCCGGACGCCATCGATGCCTTTGAACATGCATTGCGGCTGAAGCCGGAATCTTCGAAAACGCTGAATAACATCGGCAAGGCGTATGCAGCCCAGCAACAATGGGCACCTGCGGAACGCGAATTTCGGGCAGCACTCCGCATTGAGCCGGCGAATCCGGACGCCAACTACAACCTTGGCGTATTGCTCCTGATGCAAGGCGCCCCGGCACAAGCAATCCCTCACCTTCTCCGAGTTCCTACTCCACAGGGCAAACTGAATCTCGTTCGGGCCTATCTCCAGAGTCATCGCACCGCAGAGGCTCTTCGGACGGCAGACCGACTGGCGCAAGACAATCGTAAAGATGTCCAAATTCAGTTTTCGCTTGGCGTTCTTCTGGGTTCCGCGCAACAGTACAGTGCTGCTCTGCGTGGCCTGGAACAAGCAGCGGCACTCCAGCCGAACAGTTTCGAGATCTTGTATAACTTGTCCGAGGTGCTGCTTCGTTCCGGCGAGAATGCGCGGGCCGAGCTGATCTTGAATCGCGCGATCAAGCTGGAGCCCGAAAATGCAGCGGCACTTCGCCTGTTAGCGCAAAGCTACTTCGCACAGTCGCGCCCGTTGGATGCACTCGACCTTCTTATCCGGGCCCACAAACTTGAGCCAGAAAACGTTGACGTCATCTTCCAGATGGCACAAGTTTCGATGTCGCAGAATTATTTTGAAGATGCGATCCCACTTCTCGAGTCTGGTTTGAAGATTGCGCCTCAACGCAGTGACCTTCTTGCGTCACTGGGTGAGTGTTATTTCATGGCCGGTAAACCTGAGAAAGCGATCGAGCAATTCAAGCTCCTCTTAGCGATCGACAAATCGGCACGGTCGTATGGTCTCCTGGGACTTTCCTATCGCAATCTCGGTCGTTTCGATGAGGCAAAGACTTACTTCCATTCCGGCCTGTCGATTAATCCGCACGACGCAACCTGCCTGTTCAATCTCGGGTACATTGCGGAGCGCCAGGGAAAGGGAGAAGAGGCAGAACGCTATTTCCAAGACACGCTCAAGTACAATCCCGCTTACTCTGACGCGCTGTTAGAACTTGCGAACCTGAGAAGTGCTGCCAAGCGACTACCGGAAGCAGAGCAGCTTCTTCGTCGCTATGTGAAGGTTGCTCAGCACCCGGCAAACGGATATTACAAGCTGGCGATGATAGAGCGTAGCCTGCACGAAACGGATGCTGCCGATCGCGATTTAAGCGTCTTCAAAACACTCTCAAAAAATGCGGAGTCCGGACCATACCCGTTTGAGCACCTGTTTGACTACCTCGACAATCGATCCCAACTGGGCACGGGCGCTCGACAGCAGCTCGATATCGCGGAACTTGAAAAGGAGATTCAGAGACATCCAAACCAGCCTGAAAATCTCTACATGCTTGCCGAAGCCTATCTGAAAGCCGGCAAAGCGGAGGATGCGACAAAAGCCGTTCAGGCTCTCGATGCACTGAGCACAGGAGATTTTCGAACTCTTAACGGCGTCGGTGTCCTACTCGCTCGCTATCATCTGTACGATGATGCGATCAAACATTTCAATTCAGCGATACAAATAAATCCTGGGTCCGATGAAGCGAAATTCAACCTCGCCAATGCCTACTTCCAGAAGCGGCAGTATGCTGAAGCCCTCGATATTGCAGGTCAGATCACCGACGCCGGGCACAAAGATGATGCGTATTTGAACCTGATCGGCGATATCTATGCTCATATGGGCAATACATCGCAGGCAGCGAGCGTGTTCCGAGATGCCATAGCTCGGAATCCAGACAATGATCAGAATTACCTGTCTCTCGCTCTCATCGATTTGCGATCGAAGGATATCAGCGCAGCACAAGAGATCCTTGCAAAGGGCCAGGCGCGCCTCCCCAGTTCAGGGAAGATCTTCTGGGGGCTTGGGCTTGCCTCGGCTATGGCGGGCAATTCGGATGAAGCGGCCTCTCGCCTAGAGCGCGCGGTAGAACTATTGCCGGAATGGCCAGGCGGCTATTCGACGCTTGGAGTGTTTTACTTTCAAATCGGTGAAGTTGAGAAGGCGAAGCAGGTTTTGAATCGATTCAAAGAGAGTAGCGCCGGACCCAGCCTCGATATAAGCAGAATCGAGGAGGTTCTCAATCGAGCTTCAGCCTCGGCACCAGCACACACAAAGACCTTGAGCGCCGAAGCCGGGCAGCAGCTACTTCAATTCGCTCTTTCTCTGGCAGATCGAACTCTATGAACGGCTACTATTCAGGCATTGCGAGACTGGGCATCGCAAGCACTGCGATTCTTGCGCAGTCAATCAATCCCGGGGTCGGGCAGCAAGCGAAA